>Ga0105240_10002171_pt1 | contig 31985 bp, 35 predicted proteins | sample KBSC54metaG_FD_80426 | JGI IMG/M metagenome (GOLD analysis project Ga0105240, IMG submission 80426) | Corn rhizosphere microbial communities from Kellogg Biological Station, Michigan, USA - KBS C5-4 metaG | ecosystem: Host-associated > Plants > Roots > Rhizosphere > Soil | place: Michigan, USA... | reverse complement strand
TCCCGACGCTGAAATTCGCCGTCATGACGGCAAAACTCTCTTCGGTGTGCTGAACACAGGATTGAAAGAATTTATCGTCAATCCTCAGGACTACAAGATCATCACGATTTACTTCGGTAACATCGATCTTCGCTTCCACCTTCATCGCCAAATTAATCCAATGGAGTCGACCGACCAGTTGGTTGCTCGGTACATCCGCCAAGCGAAAGATTTAAGAGATCTTGGAATCAAGGTTGAAATTATTTCTCTGCTTCCAATCGAAGATGAAAGTCGGAAACTACCCAAAACTGGGTACTACAAGGGACAGCCGTTTTATGGCACCTGGGCCGAACGAGAAAAGATTCGAACACTCTTCAATGCAGGACTCAAACAACTCGATGGCGAGGCTGGAATTAGCGTCTGGACGTGGCCTGACTGCCTGTTAGACAACGGGAAGCTCAGCTTCGACGTCATGGAACGTCCAAAGTCAGTTCATCTTTCTCCTGAGTGGTACCGATACAATCTCGACACGACTTTGATCAATTTCTATCCGGAAGTGAGACCGGTTCGAGTCAACGTGCCTGATGCAGAAGACGAAGAACCTGAAGGGGATGAGGTGCCGAAAGTGCCGAAACCGAAAGTCGTTCGGGCTCCTTCGCAGACTGTTTTTGGAAAAACTCAGTACTACGCCGATTTTATCGAGTACTACAAAAAAGCTATCCAGCTTCAGCGCCGAAATCTCGGTCTTTCGTTTGAACCGATCGATGATGACCTGATGAACGCCGTGACGATCTACGACACGGTCAATCGTCGGTATGCTGGTTTCTCCAAAGTACTGGAAGACCTTCACTATGGACCCGAACCGATCAAATACCGAGAAGCTCGAACAAAGAAAGCCTACAGCTTTGACCACGCCCAGTGGCAATTCATACACCTGGTTCATCGAATTACTGGCTCAGGCGCTTCGTTTGAGAAAGACCATGGTTACCGAAACACCATCGTCTTCGAACTCGCAGACGCTCTCGAACTCGGAGGGTTCGACTTAGCTAAGGAAGTCGTTCGCAAGTGGGACCGAGAAAATAAAGCCATCTTCACTTCGATCGGTAACCAAATTCCTCCGTTTAACAAACCGAATCCTCCCTACACCCGAGGCGGCATCGAATATCTCTGCGAACACGCAGACAAGATCGCCATCTCGTACGCTAAATACCTAGAAAACGCTCCTCCTGGTCATCACCTAGGAATTCGAGATGGAGTTGACTACGTTTTGGATCTTCAAAGTTCGATGGGATTGAAGAGGTATGCGTTCGTGCTTACCGCCTTTGTAATGGATACGGCTGAGTATTTTCCTTATTTGATCAACCCAGCGTCTCATTGCTATTATGGCAAAAACTGTCAAGAGTGTCTTGAGTTAGTCGGAGAAATTGACGGCAAAAGGGAAGTAGGATACGACCTTATCATGGAATCGATGTGTGCGGACGTGGAACCCTTCATGCTTCAATTCGTGGAAGATCGAAAAGCTCTCGGTCAACCAACCCCTGACATTCTTCCTCGAGTATGCCGAAACGTACAAGGCATTCTGTCAAGCCAAACTGCTCGGCCATACGACGTGGAAGACGTCGCATGCGACTACATTCGATACATCGAAAACCACATTCCCGACAACAAGCTGGGAAGCTATCGTCATCTCGATCCGAGAAAGGTCTTCCACAACAGTCTTGTGAAAAATCATCCAAAAGGTCGCCAGAAGTGGATTCTTGAAGGTCAACCAGCATGAGTCACGACACACACGTTATCGACGGAATCAACAAAGATCTTCAAGGGACAACACGAGAAGACTATCTCCTTCTCGCTGAAGGATGGGTTGATCCGTTTGGAGAACCCACGATTCAGAAGTGCAATGGATTCAACGTCGTTCGAGATGATTTGATCGAGGTCGGAAGTAAAGGCCGATTTGCCGACTTGTTCGTTCAAAAACAATCGGCAGACCACTTCGTCTACGTCGCTCCTCGAGTCGGGTACGCTGGAATTTCTTTGGCTCGCATCTGCAAAAAGTACGGCAAGAAATTGACTCTCTTTGCTCCTGCTTCAAAAGAAATATCTGAGCATCAGGCTCTCGCTCTTGAACTCGGAGCTCAGCTAAGATTCGTTCGAATAGCGGCCATGCCAGTGTTGAACGGCTACGCCAAACAGTTTGCAGTTGAGACCGGTGGCATGTTCATTCCACTCGGACTCAAACATCCTTTGGTCACAGCGGCGATTGTCAATGTCTGCGATCGGATCACTAAGACTCACGGAGAACCAAAAGAGGTTTGGTCTGCGCTATCAACTGGAGTGCTGAGTCGAGGTCTCCAAGTCGGTTGGCCGAACGCCAAGTTTTTCGGCGTTGCTGTTGCGAGGAACATGAAAGCCGGAGAATCTGGTCGAGCGACGGTTCTCAGTCATCCAAAAGCTTTCACCGACCCGAGCGACATTGAGCCGACATTTCCTTGCATTCGGTCTTACGACGCAAAAGCCTGGGAATTTATGCACACGCACGGCGCCTCAGAAGGAGCTTGGTTCTGGAACGTTGCAGGCGAAATTAAAGGAACTCATACCGCGGAGCTCATTCGTCTCACGAAGTCGGCAAGAGACTGGACAGATAAATCCGATCTTTCTCCATTGAAACCTGCAGCCCAGAGACTAGGCTGAGTTTTGGGCATTCTTTGATGCCATGAGCGGCATCCAAATTTTCGAACAGGAACAGAAACGTCAAATTGAACATGGCTGGACTCCTGGTCATGACGATCTGCACGTTCATGGCGAAATCGCCGAAGGTGCGAACTGCTATGTCATGGTGAACGTTTTACTTCAAAAGAAACACACCATCGAAGAGGCTACAGCAATCATTCTTCCACTTTGGCCTTTCGAACCAGAGGGTTTCAAACCATCTGGAAACTACATGACGAACATCCGAAAAGCTGGCGGGATGCTAGCTTCTGAATACGATCGGCTAGAACGAGCCGATGCTCAAATTCATTGTGCCGGAGGAGCAGCTGGTGCAGGTGCGCCTTCAGCGCCGCCTTCTGGTGCGGCTCCATCGGCCGCCGGTTGACCGGGAGCAGGAGGCGCACCTCGAGCACCAAACGAGTTCGGAGGAGCGGACTTACGCTTGCGAGGACCATCTTGAACCATGTCTCCGAGAGGAAGCTCTTCCATGGAAGCAAGAAGCTTGCGCAGTTGGTCTCGCAGATTGGAAAAATAGTTGGCGAGTCTCCAAGGATCAACTGCCAGTTGTTCCGTAGCCGACTTCAGGACTTCAATTGTCTCTCGGTTGATTGAACCAGTGATCTCGTTGTCTCTCCACGTCTGAAGAAACTGGTGGATCTTGGTTGCATAGTTGTCGTTGCGAGCAGACTTGTAGGTCGACTCCATTCCGACGAGCTGGCGTTCGATGCTGCCATACCAGGAAACCGCGGAAACTCCTGAGTATGCCTCAAGAAGTTCGCAGTCGTATGGGTGCTCAAATTGGCCCCAATCTTCGTATCCTTGAAAATCCATATTAGACGGCGGCTGACTCCGCGATCTCGTTCCAGTTGCCGTACTCTCGGAAGAGACGGACAACAGAGTGGTTGATGTCAGATTCGCCGATGTCTTCAAAACCGCTTTCGGTAAGCGTGTTGACAGCCGCTTTTTCGATGAGGCCGCGAAGTTCAGGACTTAAATTTTTGAATTCCGCCATTACGTTGTCGAACGATTGTTCGAACGTCGATGTCTCTTCGAGAGCATCCTTGATAGCAGATTTGACCTTCGGAGCCGCAGGCACTTTTACACCTTTGTCGTCGGTCTTCGGTGCCTTGAGATCGGCACCGATGCCTTCAGGGTGACCTTCGTCCTGGTCATCAACCATTCCTTTGACCAACTTTTCCAAATCAGGAACAGTGTCGGAATTGGACGGCTCGACTTCAGAGATGTCGATGAAATTGATAACGAAGCAGGCTGGATCTGCGTTGGAATTTGTGTCGTTGGCAAAGGCAGGAACCCAGCCGAGTTCGGCGAGCGTCACGATGCTTTCAGCTTGCTTCAATTTCGAAACAAGCTCTCCGTACTTGCATCCGTCTTCCAGACGGGCAAAAGCACCGTTCTCGTCAACCTCCACCTTGACATCAAATCCAAGATCCTTAAGAGCTTTTTCCAGAGGTTTCTTCTTAACCTCCAAATCTTCGATCATGCCCATCTGTTCGAAGACACCCTCGATGACCTCGTCCACTTCCGGCTTGAATGACTCTGCGAATAGGAATTTGAGAAGGTCTTTTGACATGGCGTTTGGCTTAACTATGCGGTTCTTGTTGGTGAACCTGTAAACCTAAGAATTCGATCTTGCCACTCCTTCTGTGTTCTGTAAACATTAATAAATGAGTAATATCCTGGACTACTTTCCCCTGGACCGCATTCGATCAAGCCAGGAGAAAAGCCTGCAGTTCGTTGAACGCTCGGTTAATGATGGTTTTCGAGACATTATCATCCAAGCTCCGACAGGATCGGGCAAAAGCGCAATCCTGATAGCAATTTGCAACTGGGCCAAAAGTCGAGAGGATATTCCAGGGATCAAAGGCGGTTACTATTTGACAGCACAAAAGCTGCTTCAAACCCAGCTGGAAAACGATCAACCCATCCTACTTCCAGGGTTGAACAGTCTTTGCTCGATCAAATCGGCAGTCGAATATCCGTGCAATGTGTATTCTAATTGTGGCTTTGGTGCCAGAGCCAAGGAGAAATGTCCATGCCAAGGGCTCGAATGCCCCTACAAAGCAGCCAAGGGAAGATTTCTGTCTTCGACCACTGCAGTAACGAACTACGCCTACTTCTTTGCAGAGCGTCGATACGCCGGAATGTTGGAGAAGAGGCAGGTTCTTGCATTAGACGAGTGCCACAATGTTGAGAGACAGGTAATACGATTCGTCGATCTCAAGATTTCTGAAGCGCAGCTGGAGAAGTTTGCGCCGACCATCGTTGGTTCCATGCCGGTCATTAACAATCTCGAGGAGCTGCTAAACTGGGTGAGTGGAGTTTACCTTCGAGAGGCCATCTCAAGGCTCGAGGCTCTTAAGGACTTAGCGGAAGATTCAAGAGACGAACAGTTCTCGAAGGACGTTTTTGAACTGGATCAACACATCTGCAAAACCAACCGAGCGATCAAGGACGCGAAGGAAAATCCTAAACAATGGATTTTTTGGACTGAAAAAGACGCTGACAATAAGTCGGAATTTATCGCTCGACCTTTGCACGCTGCTCCATTCATGGACGAAATGGTAAACAAAGGAGCGACGCTGAGAATCTACACCTCCGCCTACCCAGGAGAAAAGATCATCTTCTGTCGAGCTCTCGGTTTGGACCACAATCAAACTCCGATGTGCAAACTGAAGAGCGATTTTGCTCCAGAAAACCGTCGAGTGGTAGTCTTTGGAGTCGGTCCAATGGGCAAGAAATTCCAAGAGCAAACCATGCCTCTCGTCCTCAAAGCTGTAGACAAAATCGTAAACAAACATGCCACAGAACGTGGAATTATCCATGGGCACAGCTACGACATTTGCCAAAAAATCTACGACCATTTGATGAAAGGTCCCAACGCTTCTCGGTTGGTTTTCCCAAAGAAAGCAGATCAACGAGAAGAGGCTTTCAACCGCCATGGAGACTTCGAAGGATCGATTTTGATCACTCCTTCGATGACGGAGGGTTTTGACTTTAAAGACGATCTGGCAAGATGGCAAATCATGCCGAAAATTCCTTGGCCTTCGTTAGGGGATCGGCAAGTGAAGGCAAAAGCCGACCTCGATCCTGATTGGTACAGCTGCGAAACTGTCAAGGCCGTGATCCAAACATGTGGTCGTATCTGTCGTAATGTCAAGGACTACGGCATGACCTACATTTTAGATGATGATTTCTGGTTTCTGATGAGAAAAGCAGAGCACATGTTTCCGAAATGGTTTCTCGATGCAGTGTCCGACGCGAGAAACAAGAAATGAGCGTTGTATTTGGGGTGTATGGCTAAACGAAATCCCACCAAATTTGTCCAGGAGTGCATTGAAAGTTGCTGGGCCGCTCAGAAGGCCATGATTGACGAGCAGTCGGATGAGTACAAAGCTCTGAACGCTCGAGTTGAAGCGTTTCAAGAGGTTCATGTCTTTTTAACCGACGATGAGTATGATGGCAGTTCGGAAGTTCTTCCTGACGACGACGGTCCGATTCCTGAGGAGGACGATGAGCCCAAAGTTCCTGTCGACGATGACGCCGAAGAGGAAGAGGAAGAAGACGATGAGTCAACCCCTGAAACATGAGCCTTCGTATACCGTTCAGAAAAGCCTCGGAAAAAGATCGAATCAAAGTCACCGTCAATCTCAGCGATCTTGAGCGTTTGTTCAAGAGCGACAACTACAAGTCACTTGCCGAGATGGTTCAAGGTCAGCCGATCGTTCTTCATTTCCTCGGCCCACGCAAAATCCTTTTTGAAGTGAACCGACAAGGGAAGACTGCTGCATCAAACGTGTGGCCATTTCTTCAGCCGGACGTTGGTCATCCCGTGTCCCACTTAGTCAGCAAAGTCAGCGTCGTCAATTTCGAATAATGGCCCGCAACAAAGCCACCCAGGAAGTCGTCATCGAACTATCGAACGGCGTCAAAGGAATCTTCGTTGGAAGAGCTATTGCATGGCCCGGTCAAAACGAAGGTGTGTCAGTAACTGGCGTAAAGTTCTTCGCGCCCAAGGTTAAGGAACAAAAAAAGGAGGTCCCAGTGGAACCTCCTGTTGCTAAGCCTCCAGTCACGCCTGAAAAACCTCCGGTAGCCGAGAAACCAGTTGAAAAACCGGCCGACAAACCGGCTGACGTTAAGGCGCAGGGGAAACGCTGATTATCACGTTTCCAGGTACGAGCTGAGTCACGGTAATAACCGCGTTGTTTGACACGGCACTTCCGGCGGCGTTGGTCACTTTGAGGGTGTACGAACCAACGTCGTTCAAGCTGATCGCACTGATCACGAAAGTTGCTTGAGTCGCACCGCTAATGTTAGCACCGTTTTTCAGCCATTGATAGGTGAATGGTGCAGTGCCATCAGCAGAAACGAAGCTGAACGTGACCTTTTTGCCGACCTGAACTGACGCAGTAACGTCAGGAGCAGCGGCTTGAGCTTCGAGAGCCACGAAAGCCGTGAGGAGGAATACACAGAAAACGAATTTCTTAAGCAGGTTCATGCTTAAGATACATGGATTAATCGATCGAAAGAGGGGTCGTTTCCTGAGCAGCCTTCAGAGTAGCTTCCAATTTTTCGATCTCAGCTTCAGCTTTTTCTCTTTTTTGTGTATCGAGTTGAAGGTCCTTGACCGGACCAGGAAGAGCTCCACTAAATTTCGCCAAAATTTCGCCGTATGTCAGCTTGGCTCTTGCCAAAGAGTACTTTTTCACCCATTCGGCTCCGTAAACGTTGAGGCGTTCAAGAGGCCACATTGTGTAGATCAACACGCCGCAATGGTATCGAGCAACTGGATTGTGAATCAGAAGCTGCTGGTTCATCTCGTCCCACAACCAATCAGGTTGGACTGATGTGACTCGAGCCCACGTCTTTCTCCAACGGAGGAATGTGTCGTACTCGTCCACACCGGTTCTGAAGAGAGGAGCTGGATCGATCAAGTTGCCGTAGAAAATTTCAGTTGGTACTGGATTTGGTTCAACGAACGTGCATTGGACCACGCCAAGACCTGGATAGCCGCCAAAACCCAGGTCAATTCCTTTCAAATAAATGTGTTGGCTGTTGATCAGCTTGAGGGCTTGATACTTCAGGTTTGGACGCCATTGCGAATACATCGCGTTCGCGTCTTGAATCGCGTCAAGAACGTGCTGCTGCGTCAGCTCAATGTCCCAAACTGGGCCGCCTAATTGGCGAAAAATATAAGCCGCCAACTGGTCGTGCGTGTAGCCGACCAGTGGAAGTGTGTCAGGAGATCTTGCCGAAGTAGTCGCTGGCAGTGCCATGAGCTAATTACTTCGCGACCGGGTCAGGTTGCCGGATCATCGGGAGCTTCGGCGTAAGGAGCCATGAGCTCTTTCTCTCGGTCTGGGAAATGCTTTTTGACGTAGTTCAAAAGATAACCTTTTCTCTTGAACGACTTGCCATCTGCCGCACAGACATAGGGATCCGGTTTGACGGGGGTGGCTGGAGTTGCCGGTTTGGCCGGGGCAACGGGTTTTGGAGGAATCGGCGCAGCCGTAGGAACAGGAGGCGGCGTCGGCGCCGCAGGGGCTGCGGTTTCTGCCATCTGGGCTTTGAGTTTGTTCAGGTGTTCAGCAAGGTCAAGGTTCCCTGTTGAGTCCGCGCCAGGAATGTCTGATTCATGCTCTTCTTCCTCTCCGACAGGATTGGTTGGAGCCGTTTTCTGAGCAACCTCGACGGGAACTTCCACACGAACGACTCCTTGAGCGGCGAGTCTTTTGGCTTCACCTGGAGAAGCATCCCGAGCATGGAGCAAGGGAGGAAGATTGTCGCCTCGAGACGGTTGACCATTGGTTTCCTGGGGAGCTTTCGAGTCGTCCGGAATGATGATCGGCCTGAAAATTCCTTTTGCTACCGCTTGTTCAGGCGTATAGGTTTTGACCGAGTGAGTCGGCGTCGTCGTGTCAGGAAGTCCCGTATTCATCGCGATCGCTCCGTCGAAACTTGAATCTTTGACGATGCCTCGGCTATCCTTGACCACGTTGGATGACGAACCAACGACTCGATGATGAGAATCGTTAACAGGGGCAACAGGCCGATGAAATAAAACAGCCGGAACTTCGGTCTTCGATGTCTCCCTCGCCAACATGTCCGCACCGACAAACTTTTCAAGCAAGGGATCGTTTACTTTCTTACCCGTGTCTCTGTCAGTCACATAACCTTTCGGCGGAACGGTTATGTTTACGTTCACAGCTGAGATGTTAACGATGACAGGCCAACGGTTCGGATTGAAGTAACCAACGGTCTTAGTAGATGAACTCATGTGCGTATGCGGAAAAAGAACACATTCTCTACTGGCATATGCTACTTCCGTCCGACCCCACCTTTTTCATTATGGGAATTGACCAATCCTTGTCCGGAACTGGAGTTGCGGTAGTGGAAGCCACGCCTACGTCCATTAAACCAATTCACATGGCGACGATCGGGAGTAAGTCTACAGGGATGAAAAGACTAGACGAAATTGTGAACGAAATCGTCATCACTGTTGAAGAGGTCAAACCGATTTTGATCTGCATGGAAGACGTTACCAGAATGGCTACATCGGCCAGCATCATACCTCTCACCGAGCTCTTTGCCGTGATCAAATTTTCCCTTTGGAAACGCCAATTTCCAGTGCGAGTTCAAAACCAGTCCCAAATGAAGAAATTCAATTTCGGTCAAGGGAATGTCTCAAAAGATTCGAACTACATGCTACGAGTTTTTGATGCGGTCAATGAGCGATTTGCCGACGATAACCAAGCGGATGCTTTCATGCATGCAAGACTTGGCATTGCCGTTATCCGATTCCTGAAAGGATGGACGACGCTAGTCGATTACAGCACAGCTCAACAGGAAGTTTTGCTTGCTACGGCTCTCAAGCATTCCGGCTTCACCCAAGGTAAATTCAAAAAGCTTACCGTCGAAGAAAAGATGAAGCTCGTTCTCGAATCTGCAACGCTATCTTAAGTCAACGGCAGCCACATGCTGTTGAATGCCAGTGTCACGAACGAAAATTCCGATTCTGGTTCCTTTTCCAGGCTCCACAGCCTCTTCGCCGTCGAAAGGGGTGACCTGAACTTCAATCTCTCCGAACGAAGAAATTTTAAATTCAGGATCTGAGCCGAGAGCCAATGCGGCATGAGGAGTGACCACGATTTTAATCGGTTTGCCACCCCCGTGAGAAGTCCGAAACTCGTCAAGTGCTGTCTCAACCACGTTCATTTGGGTTAATTATCTTCTTAGCCAGTTCACGGATCAAGGCCTGCTGGTCCTGAACAATTCGGTTGTGTTGAGCAAACAGAGCTGCGTCTGAGGCCGTCTGATTAACCCAAGCGATCAAGCTCGAATTACTAATTCCCGAGTTCTCGGTTAACGGTATCGAGAACGGTTCGTTTGGCGTCGTCAAGGGCAATGAGTTTTGTTTCGATGCCGTGCTGCGCGAAGATTTCGATCGACGAGGAGTCTCTGTGATAGGGTTTGCCATAAAGGATAATCTTTACGCCGGCTGCGATAATGGCTTGAGCGCATTGAGAGCACGGAAGAGTCGTCACGGCCAGAGTTTTGATTTCGCCTGGTTGGCAAAGACTGAGAGCGTTTCTTTCGGCATGAATGACATGCTTGAGTCTCCCTTCTCGGTCCATCCATTCGGCATCGGAAAGCTTCTGTCCCGGTTTGAGTCCGTTGTATCCGGTCGCGATAACCCTGTTTGAGGAATTCAGAGCGGCGCACCCGACCTTGTGAAAAGGATCTTCACTACGCAACGATGCGACCCATGCCAGACACATCGCATACACCTCCACCGAAATCCGGTTGTGATTCGGCAAGGTCAGGTCTTGAGGGTCTGTAGTTTGGTCCAAGAGAAAGAGTGTTCGGAGACCGGTTCCTCTTTAGCTTGCCTTCTCTGCAAAGACGAGTGGACAGAGGCATCAGTCTCTGCCGTTGAGAACGTGTCTGGTACTTGTGTTTTCCAGCAAACCTTCCCAGGTAATTCAAAACGACCCAGAGTTTCACTGGTTGATGCTGTTCGACATACTTGAGCATGGCTATTTCTTCGTTTACCATGCCGACCGTGTCTTGAGGTTTCAGTTTTCGTTGAAATCCCCATGGGTTTAAACCTTTCCCAAGGTCCACCTCATTTGCAAGAGGCATGCTGGCCCTGATGGTTCCAATGCCAATGATACCGAGGTTAACCTTTTTTCTTCTCTTTAATTTCATTTCTTAACGAAATCGTTGAGCGATTGAGGACGATGAAATCTCTGAGTAATGTCGTGGCTTGGGCGATAATGTTCGTCAATTCCGAGAACTCTCTTGGCCTGAGTTAAGACAACGGCGTCAATAACCTTGTCTGCCTGCTCGTCGGTCACGTCGTCCATTTCGATTTTTTGCTCCACCACTTTCTTCATGATTTTCTGTTTATCCTGAAGAGGAAGCTTTCCGTAGATTTTATCGATCGCAACGGAGTCAAAAGGGATTCCAGTAGGCGGCAATCCTTCTCTCAGCATTCTTCGAATCCTCTTGACGTCTTTTCCAGACGGTTTCGGTTTCGAACCTTTGACTAACTTTTCAAAATGGCTTGGTTTCATGCAAGTGCTGGAACAGCGAGATATTGGTACAGCGATGGAGGGATTTCTTTTGCTTCATCGATCGACCATTCCCGAACCTCTTTCCATGGGTTATAGGGAATGTACATATGCACGTTTTTTAAGCCAGGGCGAATGTTAGGCAGCGTGTTTTTGATCCAACCTTCAAAGTCGTAGTTCGGGTCATCGTAATGGCCTGATTCCCGGTTCTTTTTGATTATCTCTTCCATAGTCCGACGCGTGGCCGTGAAGTGAAAGATCTTGTGGCCTTGAAGCTCGTACTTCATGCCGAAAGTTCCTCGACATTCTTGAAACTCTGCGTCCTTGCTGACGTAAATGGATGCCTTGTCGACGGCTCCTTCGATTGGATAACCAGGCAATCCTACAACTGGTACCATGCCGGTGTAGACACAAATCGGCTTGAAATCGTTAATCACGTCGAGAAGTTCCGCCAATAATCCTCGACGCCACAGTTCGTCGCCATCAGCGATGACGATGTGTTTGAAACCATGAGACTTGATCCAAGTCATTGCCTCGTTACGAGCGGCAGTTTCAACTTGGATACGTGAACGACCGGCGATCCGATGAGGTTGAATGTCAAACTGATTTTCGTGCACGACAATGTCAGGATACGTTGCCTTTAACGATTGGGCAACCTCAAGGACTTCAGCGTATTCCTCTCGAGGAACTATCCGACCGGACCAGTACTGGTTAGGGACGTAAAAAAAGAAAGCTCGAATTCCTTCCTCGTACAATCGCAGACAAACTTCAAGCAGACAAAAGTCGTTTTTCGTGGCCTGAATATGGACGGCAAGATCCTTTGAAGTTACCTTGGTGTCGTCAAAAGCAGGGCCATCATCGATAGGGAATCCGATTGATCGTCGGTAGTTGAATAACATTTCTCCGACCTTGTATCTTGCCGAGGACGAATGAACGAGATCGGCAGCATCTCGTGGCCTCTTGCCACAGTCTGGATGCAGATGTTCGAACGTAGCATAAGTCGCTTCGATGACAGCCCCGTCTTTGTGAGCAACGACCGTGAATTCGGTGTCGCAAAACATAGACTCGTACCCGGGATAGAAGAGATAGCCATAGCGGTTAAGACGTTTTGCTGTGATAATTGCCAGCGTAAAGATGTCTGGGTTGTAGCCATCGCCCACGTGGACGACTCGATCTTTCTTCCACCACTCGTCTTCCGCAACGCCGATCAAGACTTCATCCCATCCAACTGGAGGATCAAAGTCGTCGGCGACGCCGATGATGATGTCTCCGATGATGGCGGCCCTTCTCGCAGCCTCCACAGCGAGATTCCATCCCTTAACACAAGTTCCAGGAAGGTTAGTTACGACTTCAGCCGCAACGTCGATTCCTCCTGCAGAAAGATCGCCGCAAACTAGTTTGATCGCTTCTTTCGTTGCGAGCTGGTTGTCATCCGTGGTAAAAGACCAACTAATGTTGTTTGGTTTTACCGCCTTCGACATCCATTTTGACACGACCGATTTGACCGAAGTCGCTCGGATTGTCGTGTAGCAGAGTGTAAATTTTGGAAGCATGTTATTCTGACTTTCCGATCATATCCCAAGCTTTTGGAACGTCGGTTTCATAGATGTGCATGGAATCGGCAATGTGGGTGTACGTTCCAACTTGAAGATTTCTGTATCCATTATCCAATAACTCAAGAGTCATCCTCTTGAGCAGATAACAAAACCACGGCATGTCGTAGACCAAACCCTTAACTGCATCATTCGATCTCATGTGCATGATCAAATGCAGCTTATCTTCTCGAATTAAGAAATTCCCGTAGACCGTGCATGTTTGGTCTCGATTGCCGACCCACAGGTGAGACCTTTTGTGAAACTTGATGATTGCTTGGCGAGTGTCTTTGTCGCTGAGCAAAGCTAAGCGAGCCCATTCCCACGGAGATCGCATGCCAGTGGGATCTTCATTTTTTGCAGAGTCTCCCAGCTCAAACGGCGGATTTCCGCACGACCGGTCGTAGAAAATCAGATGGCCATAGGCTGAATTGATCGATCCGTCGGGATTTGAAAGTCTGTTCCAAAATGAACTCGCTTTTGCGAATTCCTCAACCATCGTTTCCCCTCTGGCGTACAAAGCAAATTCACTTTGAAGATACTTGACAATTATCTCGTTCCGAGCAGCGCTCTTGGTCACGATTGGGTTCGGATCTGGATTCTCCACTGTAAACTGGTAAGCGATCTTTTCCCTGATCGCTTTGTCTCTCGGAGAGACCTTGAAATCCGACGAGTTCAAGATCTCAGTTAGGACTCCCAGGTATGCTGAACTAGGTGTGGGGAAGATTCGCATCGTGTTCTACTTACCGCAGAAGAACTTACTCACCGAAAACCATGTACAGCCAAAACGACGAAGAAAAGATTATCCTCGACCTGCTCAAAGATCAACCTGTCGGACGCCTGCTCGACATCGGTGCCTTCGACGGGAAGACCTTCTCAAACAGCCTTGCCCTATTTGAAAAAGGATGGTCAGGAATCGTCGTCGAGCCGAATCCTGAATCTCTGGTTGCTTTGATTAAGTTGCACGGCCAAAATCCAAAGGTCAAGATTGTCGGAGCTCTTGTTTCTCCGAAGGCAGGACTCACGAAAATGTATACGTGCAGCGATGCTGTTTCCACAACCAATGCGAGCTACACGCCGATGTGGGAGTCGATCGGAGTTAAGTTTCAACCGGTGTGGTTTCCTCCAGTTCATCCAGGTGAACTCGTCTATGGAGAGACATTCGACTTCATCACGCTTGACGTCGAAGATGGCACACTCGATCTAGTTCAAAATATGCTCGGAGCATTCAGCCAGTGCAAGGTCGCCTGTGTCGAACATTCCGTTGGCACCAACGTCATCAAGAAGGAATTGTGTGATATTTTCCAACGTCAACTCGGGTTCAGTCTGGAACACGAGACTTCCGAAAACTACATTTTCGCGAAGCGTAGGTAACCTTGCATGACACAAGACGCGGAAAATCTTCGCTTCGTTCAAGATACCATTCGATTTTCCTGGCTCAACGTGAATGCCAGGGAAATCACCATAGCTCCGGTTAACTGCAGCGGCGTTGCATTAACCTACGAAGGTGAGACCTTCATCGGAGAAAGCCTCAAGGATTGTGTGAATCAGGTGCTAGAAAAGAAGGATGGTCAAAAGCCAATGCGGTTCGCAGCCGTTCACGATACTCTACCCCATCAGTCATAAATCTGCGCCCGTATTGCGGGTGAGGAATGTGAGTCGATAGAAGATCGAACTCCTCTCTCAGCGTTTTCTCTGCGAGATTTCCAAGAGAAATTATTTTGATGCTGCTCATGAGCTTTGGAAACTCGTCTATCAGTTTCCAGATTGCGCATCCCATTCCTTCGTTTACGTTAACCCATAGAGCTGTAGTTTCGTCGAAGAAAATCTGGTGCAATTGCTGAGTTAGCCACAAAGACGAGTTAGCATACTCGTGAAAAGGCCAAGCCCATTTGTGTTTGAAGTTTGGTTTATCGCCAACAATCAGAAATTTTGTGTCTGAAGACACGTGGCCAAGAAAGTTGTCTACCGTCAACGCGTCTCTCAACTGAGTTGACTGCAGCTCCAGCAATTTCTTTTCAATTAAGTCGCAAGTCGATTCAGTGGATCCATCCCAAACCCCGTGGGCTATAACGTCTTTTCGGTTTTTGATCGCCGCCAACTCGGCCATGTCATCCAGATAGTTTGCTCTCGGCCCGCAGATTCTAGCGTCAAGAATTTGGCGAGGGACAACTCTCTGATACATGTCATTAACCCGAGCGTTATTTTCAGCATCTGCGTCGGTTCGATGAGATCGAGTTTGATGATACCGTTCAAGAAGGAGCTCTCTGTTTCTCTCAATGCATACCACTTGCACAGCACAAGCCTTTTGAAGGACTCGATCTACCATCCTTCCTTGATGAGGCCAAGGTGTCCCTCCTCGGTACACAGAAGCGTAAACAACTTCAGACATCCAGAGCCGGTCAAGAACTACCAGCCTGTTTTGAGCCAATCGAATAGCCAGCCGGAGAGCGGCCGTATGGTAGTTGAAAATGTTGTTTCTGAACCGGTATGTCTGATGAAGAATGATGGCTCCATGCCTTTTTCTCAGTTCCTCTGCCAGAGTGGTCTTACCGGTCGCGTTTGCTCCATCGATACAGACTATGCCAGTGAGTTGAGTCATGCGGTCATTCCAAAGAATAGACTCTGTTCTGTCTTGACGAATGAGAGATTTCGCCATTGCCAGTTTCGCCAAACGAGGTCGAGAAAACTATCCAAGTGCCCTTCCACGCTTGATCGACAGTGCGATCAAAGCAGGGTTTAAAGGGGACTTTGTCATGTGTGCGCCGGAACTTCCGGCTGTGGAGATCTATGACAACGTCTTGAACAGTCCGATCTTGGACTTGCCATCTCACGACACGGTTCCTTACGGCTTCAAACCGAGAATCATGGAGATCTCCCATGACTCCGGCTACAAGAAAGTCTTGTGGTGCGACTCAACGATTTTCTTCGTGAAAAACCCGGAAGAACTCTGGGAGAAAGCTGACCGAGGAGTTTTGTTATTCGAAAACCCTGGTTGTCCTGAAAACGTCTGGACGAGCGATGATTGCTTAGCCAAGATTGGATGCTCCATCGAAGAAGCTGCAACGATCACCCAGACGATGGCTTGTGCCATGGGATTCGATTTCAAAAACAAGAAAGCCGTTGAAGTTTTCAACGAATGGCTGGAAATTTCCAAAGATGGCGTTTCCTTTCAAGGGTTGTCTCGGTCATCTCGCCCAGAATTTCGAGGGCATCGCCACGATCAAAGCGTAATCAGCTACCTGGCTCACAAGCACGGCATTGCCAAAATTCCATACGGGGTACTTTCCTACTGGAATGACCGTCAGCAATTTAATTCTCACATCTGCAACCGCGGTATCGGACAACCTTAACAATGCCACCATTTCCAACTAAAGCGTCTCAACCCGAGTGGGTTGTTGTTTCATTCAAAGAGCCAGTCCTTTGGGATCGGTCTGAAACCGAGACGTGGATGTTCAATCCGAATCGACGGTACATCATCAACAAGGGACAAGTTGAAAGTGTCGCCGAAAAGATCGACACGATTTCGGAACTGAAAAACAGCCGGTTACACAACCCTCTACTGGCCAATCGAAACTTGGCCAATGCCTCGATATTGATCGAGCGCCATCGAGATCGTGGTTTCGGTGACTACATGTTTTTGACCGGTCCGATGTCCTATCTCAAGCACATCTCTGGTAATAGTTGCAACATCGACATCTACGCGCTGTGCGATCGTGGTCAACTCCTGGATCATCATCCTACATTGAGGCATGCAACGCCATTGGCGGGTCCGATCGACTACGATGCTCTTCATCTTTACCACTACCACTGGTTCATCGACTCGGTAACGGAATACGATTCCGAACCGGATCAGATGAACTGTTATGATGCTCTCTACAAGCAAATTGGAGTTGAGCCTCAGTCAGTTGATCCACGATTCAAGCGTCCAAGCATGGCACTGTCCAATCAGGACTACAAGGATTTGGATTCCCTGTACTATTTCATCTATCTTCAAAAGAAAATTGATCTTCGTCGGAATGGTTATTACGTCGTGTGTCCGACCAGCAATTCCAGTCTTCGCAGTGGCATGTACAAAACATGGTTGAATATCATTTCCAATCTTGCCAAAGCTCGCCCTGTGGTTGTACTCGGGCAAGCCAACAGTTCTCGTGCACCGGCAACCGACATGTCTTATGGAACGTTCATGCAGCATCTCGACGGTCTCGGTTCGAACGTGGTCAATCTAACAGGAGCAACTCCAATTCGAGTTGCTGCTGGATTGATCTCTCGGGCAGTCGCTGCCGTGACTCTTGATTCAGGCATGCTCTATGTTGCCCAAGCTTTTCGAGTTCCAGCGATTTCTATCTGGGGTCCTGTGTCTCCGTGGCACCGACTCGGGTACGACAAGGAGTACATGGATCTTGCCATTTGGAACAAAGAATCGTGCAGATTCTCCGCTTGTCAGGCGTTCAACGACTTTCCTCGGCATAAATGTCCACGAGGATCTGCTCAAGTCGTGTGCGAGCCGATACTTACCGTGACTCCTGAACAGGTTGTCGAGAAGATGAAAAAAGTTGAGGATGCGTACAACGCAGCAAAAACAAAACCAGCGGCTCCAGCTTTGAAGTGATCAGTATCGTTACCCTCGATGATCGAAGAAGCCTATTAACCGAGCTTCTTCTCCAGTCTTACCACAAATCGTTAGTGGTCGAACAGCTTCTTCACACGCGCCATGTCGATGACTTTGACAGACCCATACCGATGATAGGAGGAATGGGAATACCATCTAGTCAAGATACATCGACGATAACCATATCGCTTTCCAACACCTATTCAACAGGAGGAAACGACGGATGGGCAGGATTCGCTGGTACCAACTGCTGGTGCAACGGATTTGACTATCTCAGAGAGCAAGCTGCTATCGAAAAAGCATGGAAAAGACGCTGGCAAGATTATCATTCCATGCGGGATGAGACTCCTTATCATTATCCCAAAAAGTCGGCGCCCAAAAGCCTTGTCAAGAATGGATTTCTTCGCATCCCTGGACTACTTGCTCAACGAAAATCTCCATTTAGTCCAGTCATGAGAGCTCATGCGAACTTCATGAAAAAAGTGGTCAAATCGTACCGCCGATCAATCCGAAATGTTGTTTAAGTAGATGTTGTCGAATCGAGCCAGTTCAAACTGATCGAGATCAATTCTTGGAGACGGATTGGAAGCAGTTTCGAACGAGACGCGAGTTACCTCAACCACGCCGGTCACATTAAGCACGACGTCAGTAACGTTGGAGTTAGACGCGGCAACATTCGCTTGAGATTCTGCAAAGATTGAAGCTCCAGGAGGGAATCCAGAAATCCACGAACGAAGAGCTGCACGGATTTCACGACGTTTCTGTTGAGAATCCCCATCAGCTCGATAGCCAATGTAGATCGAAATCGTGCGTTCTCGAGCGTAACCGATTGCTGGATTCAGTTTCATCGTCAGAGTCCCTGGTACACCATCGACCGAGAACGTGCCACTGCCGGCGAGCAAATTGACCTTAGACTGAACTGTCGTAGACAGGTTTCCGCCTGAAACTAAGGCAAATCCCGGGACGGCGTCCGGCAGAACTTCGAGTTTTGATCCGCCAAGAAACAATTGGAATGCCCACGGAGTCAGCGGAGAAACAGGGAAGGAAGCCGTGTACGAGTTGTCTGTCGTGTTTGACGACTGTAGAGCCAAACTGTAGACGAACTCAGGATCAGGTGCGGTGAACAGCTCGTCTTGAGTAGACGGATATAGGTCGCTGATCGGCGTGGCGATATTGAGAGAATCGATGCCAGGAACCTCGTCCAATGACCGAACGAAATCAGAAAAGATCAGTCCATTGCCAGGACGAAGCTGGGCAACGATGGTTTGCATCTGAGCGAGAAGACTGTCAGTGGCATCATTGACATCAACCCCAGGAAGTACCTTGAACCGGATTGAAACCGGTAATGGCCGGGTTGTGCCGTCGGACAGGATCACGTAGTCGGTTCCTACTGCTTTCGCCTGAAGGTAAGCGAGCAAAGCTGCTTTGAGAGATCCACGAACCGGGGTGAGAGATCCATTGACTCCGCTGGTCCAAGCTGTCACAACCACGATATTCCGTTCGAGAAAGTCATTTTCAGCCCGGGTGAATGCCAACGCGTACCGAATCTGACCGAACTTTGGATCAGAAAAACCACTCGCCAACGCTTGATAATCGTCGAGAGTTACAGCTCGTCCACCAGCTCGGGTAAAAGCAGGAATGTTTGCTCTGGCTTCTTCAAGGGTTTCGGCGTCAAGGCCGCCAAATCCTGGTCGGCTGTTCGAGACGTTGACGTTGATTGGATTCGATAGAGACGGAATCAAACCGACCAAGGTCGTATTAATCGCGCCAGATGGGACGTTTCCGGACGTTCCTCCACCGACGCGATATGTGACAACCAGTGTGGCATCGGTTGGAATCGTTCGGCCAAACGTATCGTCGCCGAATTCCACGATAGTCGAACCAGACGGTAGTGTCGTGACTTCGTAAACGCTGTCTGACGATTCTGTAGTGTAGAGAGAATCCACTTGGGACCAATCTTCACCATTAACTTTGATTTCGACTGAGTTGTCGATTACTGGAGTGCGGCCAAGTTTGATCGTGAAATTCTTGACAGTGGAAGCTGAGGTGACAAATTGTTCGACGATCGTTTGACCTTGGACTAAGTTGATGGATCGGTCGATAATTTCGGCTGTGATGATCGCGTCAGCTCCAGCCCAAACTTGAGCAAAGAGAATTCGGTTTTTGGCAGGGGCGTTTGGTCCGATACCGAAATCGGAAATTTGATATTCAGTTCCAGTAGGATTGGTCTGTCTGAACAACTGGCCGACCTCGGCGTAATCGTTCACATTGATCGTCGTGTCAAGAAGATCAGCGTAATTCTTTCCGGCATAAACCTGAACCAGAGTTTGAAGAATGCTCGTTCCAGTTTGGTTGGGATTAAACTGGACAACTGTTCGAAGAGGAGTGATGTTGCCAACTGAGATAGTGTAATCCTTGTCGACCTCGAAAGACAGAAGGTTGTCCGCTGTGCGAACGGGCGTTCCTTTCGAAATCAAAACGTCAGCAGCAGCGGCAGAGAAAAGTGAAGTGTCGCAAGCAACAGTCGCAGGAGCAGGTCCTCTCAGCTTATATCCGACCAACGAACCTACACGCACAGCAGATTCCCTCAAAGTCATGGTCGAGATAAAATTCTCGGCCGCAGCTCTATTCAAAAGGAAGGCTGTGGAGGACGTTGAGAAGGCAATGACGTCCAGGAGAAGACGTCCGAAACTTCCAGTTTGAAAATCATTCCAAATACCCGGATAACGAGACCGGGTACGCTGGATGATAGCGTCCAAATGGCTATCGTAGTCGAACTTAACGTAGCGAAGTGTGTCGTCGGATGTGGCCATGGGCGTCTTCCATACCTACAGCCGACGACACCGAGTCCTTAGCGCCTCTTTTTGGACTTGCCAACAACTTCCGGCTCGTTGGCGTACTCGAACGACGGAGGCTGACAGAAGCCGGTCAAACCGGTTGGAAACCCAGACGTTTTAGCCAAAGTTGGAGCTTTAGACACGTCGATACCGAGCTTTTTCAAGCCCTTTGAATCGGTGTAGTAGAGCTCCATGGTTGCCACCACGTTTCCATTCTCAAAGTGAGTTTCTCGAACTGAATCTGCCTGACTCGCACCCCAAGACGTTCCCAGGTTCATGCTTGAAGACGTAAACGTTTCAGGCTTCTGAGTTTCTCCTGTAGACGCGTTCATGTGGAAAACGCTGCTCATGTCTACTTCTTTCTCCAGATTCACTGAATGGGCCGAATACACCTGGTTCAATCCAGCTGAAGCCGATCCAGCGTTGACTCCATTGCATCCTTGTGGACCGTTAGATCCAAGACAGCCATCCGCGGACGAAAACATAACGATCGGACGGCGGTACGGACGGGGATAGTACCACGGATCTCCCCAGTAGTACGGCTCATGATAGTGATCATGGTGAATATGCTTCTCCACTTCAACCACTTTCTTGATCACGCGTTCCTTTTCCGAGTATGCAACCACAGAAATCACACCGCACTGAGCCGATGTCCCTTTGACTGCTTTGGTGTAGGATTTGTCTGTGGTTTCAAACACGAACGACGCCACGTCATCCAAGGATTTGCGCCATCCTTTGATCTCGTACGAGCTGTAAGGTTCGAGGATGTATCCTCGATCGATTTTTCCAGTTCCAGAGACAACGCTTACGCCATCAACAAGAACAATCGCATGTACCCGGATCGGATGGTTATTTTTAACCTTAACCGAAAAAGGAAAGCCTTTGCGGCCTTCCACGATGGTTCGACCTTCGCAGCCGAACTCACGAACAGGTTTACCTTCCACGAGCACCTGGAGCTCGATTCCATTCTGATTCATAGTTGTTTCGCCACCGAGGTGGACTTTTAGTGATCGGATAATTCCGATCGGGCTAAGAACAACTGTCAAGAATTTGCCGTGAGGATCACCTGAACCCAGTCTGAAAACACGATGTTTCCTGTATCCGTGTCAGTCACAGTAAGGTTCACGCCGACTAGCACGGACTCGTTCAACGAAAGCCCTGTGGCTGAAATTGTGGTGTCGGCAGCGGTCGGTGTGTCTGCAGAAATTCGAACGTCATCAGTCTCGACGTTCCATTGGTAGGTAAAGTTTCCGCTACCACCAGTCACAGTTGCGGTCACAGGATCAGATGTGACTAGTGTCGTGTCTCCAATAGCCATCAGCCATTGAGTGCTAAGGTCGATTTCAAAAGTGTCGAAAGACGCCGTTAAAAAGACCGAAACAGGAGACGAGTTAACAACCGTACCCTCAGAATCTGTGACTCGGCAGATGGCTCTGAGCCAATTTGAAAATCCTGTCGACGGCGATTCCAGTTGAGCTGAGAATGCTGTCGATGCTCCTGTCGGACTACTAGGCCAAATGCCTTCAGTTGCGAAATCAAATCCAGTGTCAGCAAGCCAAAGATATGTGTACGGACCTTTTCCACCTGAGACAATCGCTGCAACTGGACTTTCCGTTACGACATCGACTGCGTAAGATGATCCGTGTTCAGTTCCAAACAGCCATGGCGTGCTCAACGAGACGGCGAGAGAATCTCCTGCGGGAACATTTGTGACGTTGACTGTCTTTTTGACTTCGCTAGTTCTGGCACCGCAGGTAACCGTCAAAACGACTTCGTAATCTCCGGCCAACGAATAAGTGTGGCTTGGTTCTCGGAGAAAAGACGTGTGAGAATCTCCGAAGTCCCATGACCAAGTCGATGCCACAAACGTGGACCGATCGAAAAATTTCACCTTCAGCCCATCAATATCGAAATCAAACGCCATGTTGAATAGAATCGAGAGAGATCAGATAGCGCGTAGTGGCAGCTGCGGTAGAGTAGACTGCGATGTCAAACGAAAATTCACGACCGAAAAATTCAGGATCGTCGTTCAGTTCTTCGCACGCTCCTTTCTTGACGTAAGCCAGAGTCATGTGAGGATGATACTCTGGAAACTTGTTGGTCACGCGTCCGGCAAAAGCTTCCACGAGTTTTGCGTTCAGTTCGTAGATCGTTCCTCCTTCGATGTCAATCTTGATCACGTCGTACTCTTCGCTTTCAAAACGAGTGATGGCTCCGAGCTCGATGGTTACAGGACCGAAGTCCTTTGTGATCGCCTCGATCTCGGTCGGTGTGACGTCGTCGTGAAATCCATAGAGGACTGTGACGTGAGGCTCCTTCTCGTAACCATCTTCGCCAAGGTCTTTGACATCAATTTTTTGCTGACCGAACTGGGCGATCTCCTCCGAGGGAGTTGCACTCAGCATAAGCATCAGACATCCGAATTTTGGAGATTCCAGCAGTAGCATAGCTTACCTACTAGTTAGTCAATGCCAGTCCTACCGAGAAACGAAGCCATCACGCCGGAGATGACCAAGACGCTTGCAGCGAGAGCTTGGTTCGTGTTCCAGGTCAATACAATGGACACTTCTGGTTATGAAGGTTTCGAAGGAAACGACTGGGACATTGCTGGAGAAGGCGTCGACGTTTTGGATGAGATCCTTTTAGCGTATACGAAATTCCCAAAGATTCGAACTCTTCTGGATTATGGTGACTTGATCGAAGATTTTCAACAAGTTTATGCCGGAAATGTCGAAGACTTAAAGGCTGCTTACATCGAACTCTGGGGAAACGTGAACAGGCCAAACGTGTGGGGACCGTTTCCACCCAATTGGTGATTCTTAGCTATATGTCGATTTATGGTGCCCTTGAACTTGGGAAGTTCATTTACGTCACACGAAGCAGCCGCAATGTTGTGATCGGCCTTGCCAACGGAGCGTTTGACCTATTGCATGTCGGCCATGTTCGGTATCTTCAAGAAGCACGGCGCACTTGCGATTTTCTGGTTGTAGCGATCAATTCTGATTCAAGTGTCAAGGCTTCGAAGGGCGAAGGCCGACCCATTGTCCCTGAGAATGAGAGAGCAGAAATGGTCGCCGCTCTTTCTTGTGTTTCAGCTGTGATTCTCTTTAACGAGCCGACGTGCCATTCGGTCGTTCGAATTGTCAAACCTGATTACCACTACAAAGGTCCGGATTATCGGGACACTCCTCCAGCTGAATTCGACCTGGTTCATGAATTAGGTGGCAAGTTGGTCATCATCGGTGACCAGAAAAACCACGGCACTTCTCACCTGATCAATAAGATTCGCCAAGTCTGATGTGGCGTTGCTTCTTTTCGACTTTTTGCTGAGTCTGAACAGAAAATCTCGCAGTCGGAAATGCCTCGAGTCTTTCTATCTGGATCGGCTGATTGGTTAGTTCACAGATGCCGTACATTCCACGCCGGATGCGCGTGAGTGCCGCGTCTATGTCTGCTAGTTCAGTAAACACTTTCGCGTTTAAAGATGACCGGCATGCTAGTTCCGTGAGAATAGTTGCCTGATCAGCGATGTCTCCGGGAACTTCCTCGACATCCTCGGGTTTTGTCTCCATGGATTCTCGGAGTTCCAACATCCGAGCCACGAGAACTTGCCTCTGTTTTTCGATAAACTCAGGGGTGAAAGGCGAATACACGCCCTAAGTACGCTCAATCCTCTTTTTTCTCGATAAGGACAAACGTCTGTCCCTTAATCTCTTCTCGGATTTGAGCAGGAAAATCTTGAATGCATCTGCCGGATCTGATGTAGCGAAATGCGTCTTGCTGAGAATCTGCCAGAATTTCTACGTGGAGCATTCCTAAATCTCCAACGGCAAATAGAAACGATTTGAAACCCGTACCAATCGAGACAGGGGCAGCGACGCTCATTGGCTTAACTAACGCAGCGACTCGTAAATGTTTTGAGCTCTGTCGGCGTAGTCAAGTTTTGCTGGATTGATCGATTCTCGTCGAACATTTTCGAATCCAGCTCCCCAAACCAGGGCAATGCTCCGAGGCGTGTCTGGCAAATTGATGGTTTTGAGTTGCTCACGAATCCACTTGATATGAGCAAGAACCACCCTTTTCTGTTCAGCGATCGAAGCAGACTGTTGGGAAGTTTTTGAATACTGTTTCCAAACAGAAGGCAGAATCTGCCACGGTCCTCTTTCTCCGGCTCGACCGACCCTTGTCGAGTTTTCTACCACACGAATCGACTCGACCATTTTGGTCGAGTCGATGTCTGCGAAAGCTGCGGAGTGAAGAAGTATGAGAGCGAAAATGATCCTCCTCATGCACTCTTTACTGGCGTGATGGTAACCGTGTTCGAGACAACCTCGAACAGTTCCTGCTGCTGTTCAGCGCTGCCGAACTGCGACCAGCGCTCCGTGTGGAAATTTTCGAGAGGGAGCACTTTCTTCGATGTCGAGAGAGGAACCTTCGTGCCTTCTGGCAAGAGCTTCTTCTTGATCAAGTCGTCGGTAGCTTTCTGGATAGCAGCGAGGTAGGTGTCGAAAATTTTCTGGGTGAATTCGCCGTTTTCGCCGGTCAGGAACACTTTGCTGTCGAAAGTTGCCGTGACTGTTTCCTGCATGAAATTGTTGATCGACAGACGATCATCTTTCTTGCGGTCAGCGTTTACGTCTTTGAGCAGATCTTCGAAAAGATGGTCGGCAGTATCAGCATCGCAAGCCGAATACCGATTTTGGAAGGTGAGGCGGGCAACTTCGCCGTCGCCGTCGACCGGCTTGTAATCGGCATCCGCGTCTTCTGGCTTTGGATTTTCCTGAAGAAGTTTAACCGTGGTTGCAGGAGCGGTCGGGTGAGCGACGTTGTACTCGAACAAAGCCTTCAAACCGAGAGCGAGCAGCTTTGCGCGCTGTTCTTTTTGATCGGCTTCGGCATCCTTAAATGCAGCCGTTGCGGCGTTGAATCGAGCAACGATCCGGCCTGGAATTTTAACCAGAGCTGCTTCGTCTTTCGATGCTTTAGGAGCGGTTTCTGCGACAGAGGATAAACGTTTTAGTGCCATGTGAGTACAGTTGCAAGTGAGTTGAATAATGTAAACAAAAAAGAACTGAAATAAGTAACTATTTTAAGGCACCCATTTCCGCTTTACCCAAGAACTTGAATCTCGGGAGGCGGATCCGAGTGGGATGTACTTGGATCCTAGCAGTTTACCGACCACTCCTTCATATGGAGTTGAACGAAGTTCGAGAACGCAGTTTTGAGCTTCCTGTTTCAATGTTTCCTTCGTCCCATACATCCAGTCAACCTTCAAAATTTTACAAATCTGCATTGCCTTTGCTGCTCGTTCAGAAGGACATGCATTTGTAAGAGAACCGTCCGGAGATTCGACCAGTTCAAACGGATAGAAATTCTTCTTGAAGACTTCACCGTCCAGCAACCAAGTTCCTTTCAATCTCTTTGTAAAGACTTCTGTATTAGCCACATTGAACTTAAACCATGATCCGTGACGGTTGGCAAAATGAGCAACCCCATCTTTGATGCCCATTAAAGCTCTATCTCCGTTTAGCTTAAGAGACCAGTGGTAATCCGGATCGAGATGGTCAAGGTCCTCTAGTCGGGAGATGACTTGTCCCGTTCGGGGACGCATCGGAAAGAGTGGAAGGCGGAATCGGCTCGAAATTTGAATGTGCTGAACTTCAGACATTCATCCAACCTAAGGTCAGTTGGGAAAATGTAAACAAAAAAGAATTTAAATTGGACTCTTCAATTTTACAAATGGGAACGTGGGCACAAATGTCGGAGCCACGATCGATCCTGGCGGAGGAAGTGGAGCGAAAGGCTGCGAAGCTTCGTCCAACAGGCTCACTTCAGGAACGTCTGTTTGAGGATTTGCCGATGTCGTTCCAGAATCTCCTGGAATTGAAGCTCCGGTCGCCGTGGAAATCACCGAATCACCCGAAGCTTGAACAGTGACCACTGCCACGTTTGTCTGCGACGATCCCGTGCCGACCGACGGATCAGAACTAGACAGCGAATTCGGATCGTAGAATTGGAACGTCGATGTAACCAATTCCGTAGGCGCGTAGTTCGCCTTGAACGCTCGAACTTTCAACACGACAGGACCAACTCCGCCTTCTGGAGGTGAGATCAAGAACGGGCCGAAGTACTCCAAGCCGTCTGTGTCTTTGAAAATGTCTGTGCCATCGAGAGAGTAGCGAATCGTGATCGCCGTGTCGATGCTTGTGATCTCTTGAACGAATCCGCTCTGGTAAAATCCAGGACCGACCGACATCTGAAGAGGTTTCAAGAAGGAATCTGCGATGACGACAGACGGGATCGCAGCGGTGGCGATTCCGCCGTTGCCGTCGTTCACGATCAAAGTTCCTTCGATGGTCATTCCGACTTCGGAATCCAGAGTTTCGTATTTCACGTTGCCACCAAGAAGCGTGAGAGGACGAGGAGACGTGAAAACCCAGGTGTAAGAGGAAGAATCTTGATCGATGTCGCTGACCGTGGCAGCGAACGAGACTTTGGTGCCGGCGAGAGCTCCCGAAGAAGGAGTTGTGACCGACGTGATCGTCGGAGGAGTGTTGTTAATTAGCGTGACCGACGTTTGTAGTGTAGTCGAATAACCGTCCAAATCGGTAACCACGAGCTGTACAGAGCGTTCTCCTGGAGAGCTTCCAGCAAGAGACTTGTGAGCTTGATTGAAATAGACATTGCTGTTGGCGACATGAGTCGTGACGCCGATAGTTGCCATCGTACCGACAATCGCCGAAATGGACAGATAAGTTGGAGCGCCAGCAGTTGGGTTGACGACTCGGAATCTTACCACGTTTTCGCCGAGATTGAAAACACTGTTAGTCGGGTCCAACGTGAAACTCTTGGTTTGGCCAAAGTCAAATCCATGAGACAGCACAAACAACCCATTGACATAGATGTCAGCATAAGCTGAAGCTGTGCCGGTAATAAGCACCGAAACGGTGCCAAGGTCGGTGCCGTCTGGAAGAGCAAACGGCATCTCAAAGTCGTAGTAACCGAGAGGACGGTTAGGACTCAGGCCGTCGATGCCGGGGCTTGGACTTACGATAACTCCAGGAGAACCTGAAAGAGTAATCGCATTTCCGTTGTATACCGGATTGACGCTGTTGTCTTCGATAGCAAAGTGAAAATCAACAACATTGTCTCCGAGAGCTTGGCCATTGTCCTTTACTCCGGTCTTAAACAAGCGAGGGACGTTGTTGTTCCAGAAAGTCCACTTGAATGTCAGCAATCCACCTGTGTTTGGATTGAGTGCGTAAACTGCAAAGTCCAATTCATTCGTGGTCGAGATACGACCAATGTCCTTACGAATGATTGGAGAAACAACTGGAGCTTGACGAGGATTGCCAGAGAATGAAATCAGTCGGTCTGTAATGCCTCCTCGAGAATCGGTCGCTCGAGCAGTCAGCGTTGTTTGGGCGATCGCCTTGTAATTCAGATTCAGTCCGGTAGCAATTTGGCTACCGTTTTCGATCCATTTCATCGAAACTGAATCTCCGTCTGGATCTGAGACTGTCGCTACGATCGATCCAAAATAAGGGAAGATGCCGACGTTCTGGTCGACGGCCAACGACACCGTTGGCGGATGATTGATTGGAATTACAGTTTGACGGGAAGAAGAATTTCCGATGTTGTCAACCACTGTCATCGCAACAGTGCCGCCGTATGAGAGACCGACTCCAGGAGTGACGATCTTTTCGATGATAGGAGACTTGGTCGTTTCAACCGAAGAATCCCAGAAGCGCCAGGTGTATGACTGTGCGTTGCTTCCGTTAGAGACGGTACCTGCAACTACAACTGTGTCGCCAAGGTTGTAGTAGGACTTGTTTGTGCCGGCAAGCTTATCGACCACCGACATTGAAATAACCGTCGGTAATGTTGGATTAGATGGATCCGGTTCAACCTTTGGATTTGAAACCCGGAGCGTTTGGCGACGTTGCCACGACGAAGTCGTCAACAAGTTGGAAAGAGGCCAGTCAGATCCTTCTGGGAAGATGAGAGCTTCGTGGTCGATCGTTGCAATCGTGCCATAACTGTTAACGTTTCCGACCAATCCACCGGCTCGAACCGTGAGAGGAGCCGACATATTAACCGCCGTCATCGTCAAAGGATTGAGCGTGACAGCGTAGAGCGCTGGAGCTACTAGTCGGAACTCGTAGCCGTAAATAGCGATTTGGCGTTTCTGACCTTTCCGTGGAATCGACAGCGCGTTATTCCATTCGATGGTCAGCAGCCAAGGGCCGGTAAGGGCCGAGTCCAAGTCCACGTTGAACGAGATTTTTCCTCGTGGATTTGTTCCCTTGCCATCAACCAGCAAGACTTGATTCTCTTGCGCAACCACCGAACCGGATCCACTAGTAAGACTGACAATCGTTGAAAATCCTGCAAAGGCATCGTCGACCGTACCGATATTTCCAACATCAACGGTGATTTGGAACGTGCCAAGAGCGAGAGATTCTGGGTTAGTGAATTCCAAACGACCGTTCTGCTCGAGAGCAGGAATTCCCAATCCTTGACCGAACGAATTTGGATTCGACCACCGTGAAAGTGCAGAAGCGAGAGCGTCGATATAGACCTGCGTCTGGCGGTACAAGTACAGCGGAGGCGTGATCCACGTTTGGCCAGCATCGTTCGCTTCGTAAACGGTGTAGTTGGTTCCGCTGACAGAAACTGAAAGACGTTTGCCAATTGCTCCCAAAACTGAGTGAGCGTCTGTTGGTTGGTCGACGTAAGTCGGAGTGTTCGAATCGTCCTCTCGAGCTCGAAGCACGCGTTCAGCCAAAAGGGTCACTCCTGATCCCAAGTCGTCGGCATAGATCTTGTAGACGAAGCCATCGTCACCCTTGATGTAAGCTCGGTCTTGAGCTGGGTTGGTCAGGGTTGTGCTCGGCCACGGCGAAGCGACTGTCGTTGGCGTCGTTGAAACGCCCCCGTTCGAATTGTATGGAGGAGCTACACGCACAATTCGACCAGGAATCGTGCCCCATTGTTCGGTATACCCTGGAAGAGGGGTGAATGATCCGGAGATCAGAGTTTTTCCGTATCCTTCGACGTATGGCCCACGGAAGCCAAGAGGATATACAGGTTGAACTGGAAAGCCGTCGCCAAGACCGACATTCTTGAACCTTGGATCACCTTCATAGAGAGCGAATCCGTTGTACCGTTGGGCATAAGCCGGCACGTCTCTTGCTTGAGCGATGTCGGCTTTTGCTGGATAAGCAAACCCAGATTCGACCAATTTGAAAATGTACCGATTATCTCTCGACAACGATTCAACCCACGTAGACGGATATGCCACCGACGTTTTTGTGGCGACCGGATCTCTGATGATTTCAAATTCTGCATCTGTTTTTCTAACCGCCCATGCAGTTAGATCGTGGATTCCATAGGACATTGGTCCACAGGAGACAGCAATGTCGTTGCTGGTAACTTCATCGAGGTTATCCAGCGTGAAGTTCAGCCATGAAACTGGAGCGACCAAGCTACCGAGACCGAAAGAAATTGATGTGCCGTCTCGGCGGACTGCAACCATTTGCCATCCGAGAGAAAGAGCGAACGATCCGATGACAACCGAAACTCCGGATTGAAGAGCTTTGAACTGAATGTTTTGGCCGTTGTCTTTAACTTCGACGGCCATGAATCCACCGATGTCCAAGATCTTGGTAAATGCAGCACCGAGCCCAACGTTCTGCGTCGGATTGATCCAGAAAGCGAAAGAAAACAGGGTGCCAAGTCCTGTCGCACTGTTGATGTTGACCGTATTTCCAACGTCAAGCTTGAGGTGCCATCCACGGCCAGCATCCCACAGCCGATTGTTATGGTTGACCTCTGCGTCTACCGATGTGGCATAACGAGCGTACGGTTCGACGTCGTCCAGTGGATGTTCGTTGAATGGAACCCATTGAGCGATATCGGATCTTTTTGCTGGAGACCAGTACTGAGACGAGACGATCACGTCGTCGATCAACAGGGCGTGATATTGGTTTCTGCTGTCATCTTCTGCGAGAAGCAAGCGGTCGTAAGTCGTAGCGGTTGGCTCGCCAGTAATTGGATCGATCTCTTCATTTTGAATGATCTTGAATCGAAATGGCTGGTACCGTTGGACGGCGTCCAACACAGCAACTTCATACTGCCGACCGGACAAAGCCAAGACCCGATAAGGAACCACGGCAAGCTTGTAGTCCACATCCGGAACCGTCGGAATGTAGAAATCGTCATCAACATTTGCGCCAGCAATCAGTTGATCACGGCGCCATGGCATCTCGTCCCAGAAGTGGACGTTGCTTCCGCTTTGATTGATTTGATCTTCAGGATTTGCGGTGTAAGCAATCGTGCCGTCGGCTTTCTGTTGGTGAGTTGGTTCTGAACGGATGACAGTGCCTTGTTCGGCAATGAACGTGGCAACCATGCGACCGCCACCTGAGAAAGGACCGGGGAAAACTGCGATGCTGTAGAAATCGTCCGTCAGTCGGTACGTGCCATAGAAGTCACCGCCGGTGATCGTAAGAATGCCAGGACTTGTTTCATCCACGAATGTTGTGGCTTTGAAGTCTCCGACATAAGCTTGGAATTCCACCTCTTTGGGTGAGGATGGGGCTTTTCCGGTTGCGAAACCGGAGTAAGTGCCGGTTGCGTTCGCAACAAAAAGTAGTGCTTCGGACGGATAAGCAGCAAAATGAGCGTCATCTCGAATCGAAAGGCCAACGCCTCTCGTACGAATGCGTCGAGTCGCTACCTTCATCGAGTCGAGACTGGTCGAGATTCGTAAAGCGTCGTCGAAATCACTGCGACTCAACTGGACTTGGTTACCCAACGCTTGGGAACGAGGAAGAACCGGAGTCGTAGTTCCAACCGAGACGATTGGATAGACGTCGACCGACTGAACGTTTGAGCCTCCTACCCAAGGTCGAAATGGAACGACCGCTGTACCATCAGGATTTAGAGAAGGATCCGCTTCAAGATCTTGAGATGACTGAATCGACTCGGTTCCGACAGAAAGGATTGTCGCCTTCATGTCGAAGTAGCTTGAACGGTACTTGATCGCTGAAAGCTTCGCTGTGATTTCCATTCCGACTGCTGTGCCGGAGAAATTGACGACGTTCAACTTGAGACCGTTGAAGGAAGTACCAGCAGCAAGAGCGTCAGCTCGCAAGTTAGAAACGTTTGTGCCGGAATCCAACAGGACAGATGGAACTACGTTCGATTGACCGCCCGACAGAACGTAGCGTCCAATTGTCGGGCGGGAAACAACCCCGAGTTGAACCAAACTGATGAAAGGATTGCGCTTGTTGACAGCTACAGTCCAGAAATCAGCTGAGTTTGGATCTTCCGACAATGGACCTGAGTTCCAGGTATAAAATTCTCCATCCTTAAAATCACGAGGATCGTACCGTTGATCCGGTAACTGGGCCGACGGAGTTTGCTCAGGATGCGAGTTAAAATCCGGGTCATCTACGATATTGCCCGGATCATTTGGCAATCTTGGAACGAGTCTGGACCACAGTGGTGTCATAGCCACCTGGTCGAATCCTAAAACTCGGCCGAGTTGCTCGAAACTATCTGCGGTGCCCTTGATTCGAAGGCGAGGGAAGTGAGATTGAAGAAGCTGTTGGCGAGTACGACGAGCAACTTCTTCAGATTCTCCGTCGTGAAGACC
>Ga0105240_10002170_pt1 | contig 32001 bp, 25 predicted proteins | sample KBSC54metaG_FD_80426 | JGI IMG/M metagenome (GOLD analysis project Ga0105240, IMG submission 80426) | Corn rhizosphere microbial communities from Kellogg Biological Station, Michigan, USA - KBS C5-4 metaG | ecosystem: Host-associated > Plants > Roots > Rhizosphere > Soil | place: Michigan, USA... | reverse complement strand
TCGAAGTGCGCGGCAAGAAGTACTCGCCGCCCGAGATCTCCGCGATGATCCTCCAGAAGCTGAAGACGGCAGCGGAAGACTACCTCGGTGAAAAGGTCACCGATGCGGTGATCACCGTGCCGGCCTACTTCAACGATGCGCAGCGTCAGGCAACCAAGGACGGCGGCAGGATCGCCGGCTTGAACGTGTTGCGCATTGTCAACGAGCCGACCGCGGCGGCGCTCGCGTATGGACTCGACAAGAAGGGCGACGAGACGATCGCGGTGTATGACTTCGGCGGTGGCACGTTCGACATCTCGATCCTCGAGGTCGGTCAGAACGTCGTCGAGGTCGTCTCGACGAACGGTGACACGCACCTGGGCGGCGACGACATCGACCAGCGCATCATGGACTGGCTGATCGCCGAGTTCAAAAAGGACCAGGGCATCGACGTCTCCAAGGACAAGATGGTCATCCAGCGTCTGCGTGAGGCGGCCGAGAAGGCCAAGATCGAGCTGTCGTCGGTGATGGAGACCGAGATCAACCTGCCGTTCTTGACGGCGGACGCCTCGGGCCCGAAGCACATGCAGATCAAGCTGTCGCGGGCGAAGCTGGAGTCGCTGATGGGCGACCTGGTGCAGAAGACCATCGAGCCGACCAAGAAGGCGCTGGCCGACTCGGGCAAGAAGGTGTCGGACATCGCCGAGGTGGTGCTGGTCGGCGGCTCGACCCGCATCCCCATGGTGCAGAAGGTGGTGAAGGAGTTCTTCGGCAAGGAGCCGCACAAGGGCGTGAACCCGGACGAGGTCGTGGCGCTGGGCGCCGCGGTCCAGGCGGGCGTGCTGTCCGGCGACGTGAAGGACATGCTGCTTCTCGACGTCACGCCGCTGTCGCTGGGCATCGAGACCCTGGGCGGCGTCATGACGACGCTGATCACCCGCAACACCACCATCCCGACGAAGAAGTCCGAGACGTTCTCGACGGCGGCCGACAATCAGAGCTCGGTCGAGGTCAAGGTGTTCCAGGGCGAGCGCCCCATGGCGGCGGACAACCGCTTGCTGGGCAAGTTCGGCCTGGACGGCCTGCCGCCGGCGCCGCGGGGCGTGCCGCAGATCGAGGTCACCTTCGACATCGACGCGAACGGCATCGTGAACGTGTCCGCCAAGGACAAGGCCACGGGCAAGGCGCAGCACATCACCATCACCGCGTCGTCCGGCATGTCGGAGGCCGACATCCAGCGCATGGTGAAGGAGGCGCAGGAGCACGAGGCCGAGGACAAGAAGCGGCGCGAGGCCATCGACGCCAAGAACCAGCTGGAGTCGCTGGTGCTGGATGTCGGCAAGCACTTCGACGAGAACAAGGACAAGATCCCCGAGGGTGACCGCGGGGAGCTGGAGGCGGCGCTGAAGGACGCGCGCGACGTGCTGGAGGCGAACAAGGAGCCGAAGGAGGGCGACGTGTTCAAGTCCGCGCACGAGCGCCTGCAGAAGGCGTCGCACAAGATGGCCGAGTCCCTGTACCAGGCGGCCTCGTCCGCCTCGACCGAGAACCAGGCCCAGACGCCGGGCTCGGACGCCGGCCCGGCCGGCGGCAAGGACGACGTCATCGACGCGGAGTACACCGAAGGACCGAAGTAACGGTCAGTCGATGAGATGACACCGGGCGCGTGAGCGCACGGGAAGCCAAGACGCCCGGCGGGTCCTCGTGACCCGACCGGGCGTTTGTTTTTGCTGCCGAGCCGCCCCATCAGGAGGTCGGAAGAGGCACGCGACCGCTCATGGCCGTCGCCGCTCCAACCAGGCAGCCAGCTGGCCGACGTCGATCGGCTTGACCAGGTGCTCCTGGAAGCCTGCCTCGCGCGTGCGGAGGCGGTCGCCGTCCTGGCCGTAGCCGGTGACGGCGACCAGCGGAATGTCGGCCGTATGCCGTGAGGCCCGCAGGGCGCGCGCGACCTCGAAGCCGTCCATCACCGGCAAGCCGAGATCGACCAGCGCCACCTCCGGATGAAAATGCGCCGCGAGCTCGAGACCACGCGGACCGTCGAGCGCGACCTGGGTGCTGTGCCCGAGGAAGCGCAGCGACTCGGCGAGCATTTCGGCGGCATCGGCGTTGTCGTCGATGATGAGGATGCGCAGGCCACGCTGCGCTCGGCCGGAGCCGGGCTGCTCGGTCGCTGTTGCGGGAGCGCGCTCGTCGGGCCCGCCGGCCAGCGGGATCTCGACGGTGAACTGCGCGCCGCGTCCCTTGCCGTCGCTGTGGGCGCGCACGCGGCCGCCGTGGGCCTCGCTGAGGCTCTTCACGATGGCCAGGCCCAGCCCCAGCCCGCCCTGCGAGCGATCGAGCTCCTGGCGCTCCTGCGAGAACAGCTCGAAGACCCGGGGGAGGGTTTCGGGATCGATGCCCCGGCCATCGTCGGCCACGGTGACGTGGAGGTAGTCGTCATGTCGCTGGGCGACCATCCGGATGTGTCCGCCAGCGTCCGTGTACTTGGCGGCGTTGGTCAGCAGGTTCACCAGCACCTGGGCCAGACGCCCCGGGTCCGCGTCGACCACGTAGCCTCGCGGCACATCGACCGTCAAGACATGCCGGCGATCATCTATGGCCGGGCTGGTCATCTCGACGGCGCGCGCCGCCACGTCGGCGAAGTCCACCAGCTCGCGTCGCAGCTGGACCTTGCCGCGCGCGATGCGTGACACGTCGAGCAGGTCGTCGACCAGCGTCATGAGGTGCTTCACCTGGCGCTCGATGACGGTGCGCTCGCGGTCGGCGCCGCTGATCCCGCGCAAGCGCATGAGCTGGAGCGCGGTGAGGATGGGCGCCAGGGGGTTGCGCAGCTCGTGCCCCAGCATGGCCAGGAATTCGTCCTTGGCTCGGTTGGCCGACTCCGCCTGTCGCCGCGCGATGGTCAGCTCCGTCACGTCCATGGCGACGACCGCGATGCCTCGCACGCGCCCTTCGTCGTCCACCTGCGGCTGATACGTGAAATCGAAGAACGTCTCTTCGGGCGCTTCACCCAGACGCTGGATCAAGAGGCGCCGCGAGTGGCCGATGTGCGGCGTGCCCGAGCGGTAGACGTGGTCCAGCAGCTCGAAGATCCCCTGGCCGGCCAGCTCGGGCAGCGCCGCCCGGATGGGCTTGCCCAGCACCGGCCGGCCGCCCACCAGCCCCAGGTAACGCTCGTTCGCGAAGTCGAACACGTGCTCCGGGCCGCGCAGGATGGCCACGCCCACCGGCGCGTGGGCGAAGACGTCGGCCAGCTGCAGGGCGTGCGTCTCTTCCAGCGAGCGCAGCTTGTTCCGGACCAGCTGAGCGTCGATGCGCGCCACCAGCTCCCGCGCCGAAAACGGCTTCACCAGGTAGTCGTCGGCGCCGGCTTGCAAGCCATCGACGCGGGCTTCCTCGCCCGCGCGAGCAGACAGCAAGATCACTGGAACGGTCCGCGTCTCCTCCTGTTCCCGCAGGGCGGCGATCAGCTGGAACCCGTCCAGCCCCGGCATCATCACGTCACTGACCAGCACGTCGGGGCGCTCGCGCCGGGCAGCCGCCAGCGCCGCGTCGCCCGCGTTGACCGCCTCGACCCGGAAGCGGGCCGAGAGCAGCCGCACCAGGTAGTCCCGCATGTCGGCGTTGTCATCGGCGACCAGGACGCGCGCGGCGGTGGCGGGCGCGTCGACCGGTCGCGCTTCGTGCGCTGCGCTGACCGGCAGCCAGCGCAGCGCCTCTTCGACGAAGGGAACCGCCGCCACGCGGGCATGTTGCTCCGCTTCGGCGCTGGCCGGCATGACGATGGCGTCGGGAGACAGGTGCGCCGTGCCGAGCGGGATGCGCACGCGAAACTCGGTCCCCCTGCCAATCTCGCTGGCCACCGTGATCGCGCCACCGTGAAGCGTGACCAGCTCTTGTACCAGCGCCAGGCCAATGCCGGACCCTTCGTGCGTGCGCGCGGTCGATTGTTCGATCCGGTGAAAGCGCTCGAAGATGCGCTCCAGATCGTCGGGCCCGATGCCGATCCCGGTGTCCTTGACCAGCAACTCGACCTGACCCTCGCCCGCCCTCAACGCCACGCTGATCGAACCCTCGAAAGTGAACTTGAAGGCGTTCGAGAGCAGATTGAGGACGATCTTTTCCCACATCTCGGGATCGACGTAGACCGCCGTGAGGAGGGGCGGGCAATCGACGAGCAGCTGTAAACCGGCCCGCTCCATCGCCGAGCGGAAGGCGCTGGCCAGGTCGGTGGTCAGCGCCGCCAGATCGGTGGGCGTGAAGCGCGCCTGCACCCGCCCGGCCTCGATGCGCGAGAAGTCGAGCAACGTGTTGACCAGCTTCAGCAGGCGCAGTTGATTGCGATAGACGGTGTCCAGATCGTCCCCGGCCAGGACGTGCTCGGGGGAGGCGACGGCCTCCTGGGTCGGCCCCAGCATCAAGGTGAGCGGGGTGCGGAACTCGTGGCTCACGTTGCTGAAGAACGCGGTCTTGGCGCGGTCCAGGCGCGCCAGCTCCTCGGCGCGCGCCTCCGCGCGTTCGTACATCTCGGCCCCGGCGATGGCCGTGCCGATCTGCGAAGCGACCAGCGCCAGGAAGTCGCGGTACGGTTCGTCGACCATCAGGCGCGATCCCGTGCCGGCGACCAGGAACCCGATGGGCTGCCCGGCCCCTGGCGGCGTGATGGGCAGCGCCAGCACCTGGCCATGCTCGCGGCTGGCGCCGGCGAGCGCGAGCCGTTGCCGCTCGCCCGTACGCAGGGCGATCGCGAAAGGCCCCTGATCCAGCGGGAGGGTCTCGCCCAGTTCGGCGGGCGGCTGCGCCGCGCCGGCGCGCGCCGTCAACCGTGCCGTCGCTTGGTTCGGCTCCACCAGGTAGATCGTGGCGAACGGCAAGTCGGCGCCGTTTCGTTCCAGCACCCGGCTCGCGATGGCGCACGCCTCGCGCGTGGTCTTGGCCTGCCTGGTCTCGGCGGCCAGCGCCTGGGTCGTCTTCAGCCGGCGCTCGCCGATCACCCGGGCCGTCGTCTCGGTGACCGTCACCAGCACGCCGCCCACCTGTCCGCTCTCTTCGCGGATGGGACTGTACGAGAAGATGAAATAGCACTCCTCGACGAAGCCGTGTCGGTCGAGGGGAAGCAGGAAGTCGACCAGCGTCGTCGGCTTGCCCTCCAGCACGCCCTGGAACATCGGGCCGATGATGGGCCAGATCTCGGCGAAGGTCTCGCGGGTGCTGATCCCCATGGCCTCGGGGTGCTTCGTCGAGCCGAGGATGGGGCGGTAACCATCGTTGTAAAACTGCGTGAAGTCTCTTCCCCACGCGATGTACATGGGAAAGCCGGTCTCCAGCAGGATGCTGAGCGCGGTGCGCAGGCTCTGCGGCCACTGCTCGACGGGGCCGACGGCCGTGCGCGACCAGTCGATCGACCGCATGAGCGCGCCCATCTCGCCGCCGCCGGACAGCACCGCGCTGACCGTATCGTTCGTGGACCGGGGCCGCTGCATCGCCTGTTTCTGGCATCGCCACCCCCGCGCTTCAAGCGATCCTACTTCCAGGCGCGGCGCTGCCCCCCCCCGCCTGCCGCTGCCGGGATTCTTGCGCCACGGCGCGAATGTCGGTTGGCAACGGCGATCGCAGACCCCAAGCTCGGGACGAGGAGTTCCCTTTGCCACGTCCCCATGTCGGTCAGCGCGCGCCTGATTTCACCTTGCCGGACGCTCGAGGGGTGCCCGTCCGCCTGGGCGCTTTGCTCGAGCGGAAGGTCGTCGTGCTGTACTTCTATCCGAAGGACGAGACGGCGGGCTGCACGGTGGAGGCGTGTGCGTTTCGGGACGCTTACGAGGACTTCAGCGCCGCCGGTGCCGAGGTGGTCGGCGTCAGCCGCGACGACGGGGCTTCGCACGCGAGCTTCGCCGCGCACCATCAGCTGCCGTTCACCTTGCTGAGCGATCTGGATGGGGCCGTGCACGAGCTCTACGGCGTGCAAAGCCGGCTGGGCGGGCTGCTGCGCGACCGGGTGACGTTCGTGATCGATCGGTCCGGCATCGTGCGGAAGGAGTTCTCCTCGATGATCGACATGCGCGGTCACGTGAAGAGCGCGCTGCCGGTCGTGCGTGACCTGGTCGGCGCGGGCACCACGCCAGCCGGTCCGTGATACCCGGCTAAACCCGGCCAGCAGTTCCGCCGATGCTGCTGGGGGCCCGCGTGGCCCGAATATGCGTCTTTCCGCCACCGACCGCATCATCCGCGAAGCCCAGCAGCACGACAGCGCTGCTGTCGAGGCGCAGGAAGACCCACATCCGGACACCGAGAAGGTTACGGCGGCGCCGCTGTTCAGCCTGGGCATCCCGAGCCCCCGCATGCCGCCGATGGGCGGCGGCTTCGACCTTTCGCTCGGGGGCGATGAGCTCGAGGACGGTGAGGAGGAAGAAGGCGAGACGCAGGTCGACGCGAAGCGCCTGGCCGCCGCGCTGGACCAGATGCGCGGGGGGCCGGAGGGCGGGCCCGGGCGTCTCCAGACTCTTCCGCCGTCGCCGGCCACCCCGCGCCCGTCCGCGCCCTACCGCGGCGTGCCCCCGGGCCGCCCCGGCGGAACCGCTTCCCTGGCGCTGGCGCCAGCGCTCGCGCCGCTGGTTTCGAACGCGTCGCCCACCAGCACGCTGGTGATGTTCGGCAGGGCCGGCTCGATGCCCGCGGGGGCCGCTCCAGCGACGGCGCGGGTGACGCCATCGTCGCCCGGTCAGTCGTCGTGGCAGCCCGAGGATGTTCCCGCGCCCGCCTTCTTGGTGCCGCCCCCTCGGCAGCCGCGGGCCGTGAGAACCCCGACTCCATCACCCGTGGCCGCGCCGGCGCCTGCCGCCCGGAGCGGCGTGGGGCGGGGCGCCGGCTTCGCGATCGCCGGGCTGACCGCGATCGCGGTCGCGGTCGTCACCGGCGCCTGGACAGCCCGGGACACCGGTTCGGCTGGTCCGCCGTTCGGCCCGTCAACCGCCATGGCGCCGGCCGTGACCACCGGCGCCAGCCATCCCGTCGTGGCGGCCGGCCCCGGGCCGACCGCCGTGGCGGTCGCCGCGCCGCCGTCCCCCGCGATCGAGCCCATCCCCCCGTCCGCCGCGCCCCCTGTCCCGGTCGCCGAGACGGCGCCGGCCGCGGTCACCCCGCCTGCCGCGGTCGAACCGACTCCGCCGGCCACTGCCAGCACCGAAACCGTCGCCCCACCGGCGCCGTCGAAGCATGCGCGAGGCGCCGCCAAAGCGGCCAAGGTGGCCAAGGCACGGCCGGCCCGGAAGAAGGCGGCCATCAGGCGAAACGACCACGCCCCCCGGCCGGCGCGCGCCATCCCGACGGCGCGAACGTCGGCTGGCCACGGCGCGGGCGGTCAACCGCCTGGGCGCGGCCGGACCGACCCCGACGACACGCTGCCCATCAGCAGCGACTGAGAATCGTCGCGTTTGCGTCGCGGGTGTCGGCGTGCGCGCGCCGCGCGTCGCGGTATGGTGGGGCATGCGGCTGGGAGCGCACCAATCGGTCGCCGGTGGCGCCTGGAACGCGGTCGCCCGCGGCCAGGCCGACGGCTGCGAGGCGTTGCAGATCTTCGCGCGACCGTCGGCGCAGTGGCGCACGCGCCCGTTCGCGCCCGACGAGGTGTCCCTGTTTCGCAGCGAGCTGGCGGCGGTCGGGTGGCCCACGATGTCGCACGGGTCGTATCTGATCAACCCGTGCGCGGCTGACGCCACGGTGCTGGCCCGCTCGCGCGATGCGCTGACCGAGGAGCTGCTGCGCGCCGAGGAGCTGGGGCTGGACCACGTCGTCATTCATCCCGGGGCCCACGTGGGGTGTGGCGAGGCCGGCGGCATCGACGCGGTCGCGGCCTCGCTGTCGGAGGTTCACACGCGGGTCCCCGGCTTGCGCGTCACGCTGTTGCTGGAGCTGACGGCCGGGCAGGGGAGCTGCCTGGGGTGCCGCTTCGAACAGCTGGCCGCCATCCTGGACCGCACGCGCGGGGCCGCGGGGCTGGGGATCTGCTTCGACACGTGCCACGCCCACGCCGCCGGTTACGACCTGCTCACCGACGCGGGCTACGCGCACACGTTCGAGGAGTTCGATCGGCTGCTCGGTCTGCCGTTGCTGCGCGCGTTCCACCTGAACGACAGCAAGACGCCGGCCGGCAGCCACGTGGATCGCCATCAGGAGATCGGCGACGGCTACCTGGGGCGGCTGCCGTTCTGGCGGCTGGTCAACGACGCGCGCTTCGCGGACGTGCCCGGCATCCTGGAGACGCCGTCGGGCCCCGACGGCAAGCCTTCCTTCGCCCGCAACCTGTCGCGGCTGCGCGCGCTCGAGGGCGCGAGCCGCCCGGACGAAGCGCCCCCGGCGCAGACGAGCGAGAGCGGCGAGAAGCGCCGGCCGGCAGCGCGTCAGCCCACACTGTTCGAGTGACGGTGCCGGAACGCGAAACGCCCGGCCGGTCGAGGGACCGGCGGGCGTCGCGTGCTGGATCCGCCCGTTCACACGGACGGTCAGCTCGGCGCTTCGCTCGCGCTCAGGGCGCCGTGGAGAGGTTGACGAAGTCGAAGGCGGGCGCGTTGATTCCGCACTCGCCGCCGCCGGCCACCACCTGCCCGCTGGCATCGACCACGAACTTCGCCGTGCTGGTCGCCGAGACGACCAGCGGCGACCCGAGGTGGATGCCGTTGCCGTCGCCCGCGGCCACGGGGTGAACGAAGGCCCGGTCTCCGGTGCTGGCCGCGCCGTCGGTGGTCAGGTACATGTAGACGGTGTTGTCGACGGAGCCGGCGTTGCTGCCGTCACCGGCGCAGACGATCGGATTGCCGTCCAGATCCGTCGCCGAGTCTCTCTCGTTGCACACGCCGCCCGTGTACTCGGTCCCGGCCACGCACGTGCTGTCGGTGGTCAGGGGCGTGTGCTTGATGATCGACGACATCTTGATGATCACGCAGTTGTAGGTGCCGTCCGGCAGCTCGCCGTCGCCCAGCGTGGGGTTGGTCAGGAAGTCGACGAACGTCCCGGCGTCGTTCGAGAAGATCTGGATCGGGTCGGCGCACTGCGCGCTGGTCGAGGCGTAGACGGCGTAGACCTTCACCTTCAGCGAGCTGGGGTCGCCGCCACCGGGCTTCGGTTCGGCAGCCACCGAGCGCGACAGCAGTCCCAGGGCAAGGCAAATCATCGTGAGCTTCTTCATCTTCGTGTGTCCTCGTGGGTAAGGGGCGACGCCTACGTCCCGGAACCGATGATGGTGATCCTGTGCGACGTGATCGCGGACCCGCCGCCCACGCCGCTGCTGCCGCCGGCCGCGCCGCTGCTGCCGCCCGCGTCGCCGCTGCCGGCCGCGCCGCTACCGCTGTCGCCACCCGCCGCGTCTCCGCCGCCGGTGCCACCGGTGTCGCCGATGCTGCCGCCGGAGCCCGTGGAGCCGCCCACGCTGCCGGTGCTGCCGCCGCTGCCGCTGCTGCCGCCGGCGGGGCTGGCGCTGCCGCCGTGACCTCCGCTGCCGCTGCTCGCGCCCGAGTTTCCGCAGCCGGTCACGCCGGCGCCCGCCAGCAACGCGACGAGCGGAGTCATAAGCAAAATCTTGGTCTTGGTCATCGATCTCCCTTTGCTGGATATGCGCGCGCCGATCCATGCTGCGGCGGCGGGCCGTGGCCCGTCCGCTGCGGTCAGGGGCAGGCCGACGAGCCGGCCTGCCTTCACGCGAGCGATATTCAGCTTCGGTTGATCGCGGCGAACCTTGACACCGGTCGTCGCGGAGACCGGAGCACGGACCGTTCCAGCCGCTCGGGCATCACTGCGTCGCGGGGAGCGCGATCATCAGGATGTTCAGGCACATCTCGTTTCCGGTGCCCCAGCCCGGGCTGACCGCCACGGTGTCCGCCGAGGTGTCGTACTCGCAGGTCACCTGGAACTGCGTGTCCTGGGAGATCTTGGGGCGCGTGTCGTAGAAGTAGAACTTCTGCCAGTGGAAGTCCCAGCCTTCCAGATGGGAGGCGCAGCTGTTCCCGTTCAGCACCATCGTCTGGCGCAGGCCACGTCCGTGCATGTGCGGCATGACGCCGACCAGATCGGCCGAGGTGATCCCGTTGAGGCCGATCTGCTTGCCGGTCTTCGTCCAGGTGTACCTGGCGTCGGCCTGTCCGGGCGGCAGGGTGTCCGGGGTGGGGTTGCCCAGGCTGTCCAGGAACGGATCCGGCAGCAGGAACGCCAGCTGGCGGCTGACCGTCGGCGCGAAGTGCAGGTGGATCGTCGTGCTGTCGGTCTTGCCGACGGAGGCCGGGTCGACGAGGTTGTAGTGGACCTGCACGACCAGCTTGGCGGTCGCGCTGATGGGCACGCCCATTCCGTCCGGATAGTTGACGACGCCCTGACCGGGCGCCCAGGTGACAGGGACGCTGGCCACCTTCAGTCCGTCGCCGGCGCCGCCGAAGCAGGGCCATCCCAGGCGGTCGGGCGAGGCGCCGTCCAGGCTCTTGATGATGTCGGCGTTGGTCATGCCGCCGTCACCTTGCGCCTGCGGATCGACGACGAACGCGATGACGTGGTGAATGATGCTCGGCTCGCCAGGCGTCACGTCGTACCCGGTCAGGAAGGCGCTGGTCGTGTTCGGCGGGTCGAGCAGGAAGCAGCGGTACTCGTCGTTCTCGGCCAGCGCTCCACCCTGCGCCACCGGTGAGAAGAGCGGGGTGGCGACGTCGACCGCGTCGGCGAGGGCGGGCCTGGACGGCAACGGCAGCGTGACGGGCGTCCCCTCCGCGCGCCCGCCGTTCACCCAGGCCGCGATGGTCGCCTTCTCGTCGCTGGTCAGCGCCGCGGCGTCCTCGAATCCACCGCAGCTGCCGTCGTGGACCATGAAGTAAGGGGGCATCTCGTCGTTGGCGGTGCGGGCCAGCTCGTCCTCCGCGTAGGTCAGCGCGTCGGCGTAATTGTCGAGAGCAAAGGGGCCGAGGCCGCCCGCCTGATGGCAGGCCACGCATTTCTGGTTGTAGATGGGCGCGACGTTCTGCCAGAACGTGACGGCCACCGCACCACCGGCGCCCGTGTCGCCGGCCCCGCCCACACCCGAGCCGCCCGCCCCACCCACGCCCGTCCCGCCGCTATTTCCCGTGACGCCGCCGCTGCCGGTCCTGCCGCCGGCGCCACCGCTATTTCCCGTGATTCCGCCGGTGCCACTGCTTCCCGTGACTCCGCCGGTGCCGCTGTTTCCCGTGACTCCGCCGGTGCCGCGCGGGGTGGCCGCGCCACCGCCACAACCGCCGAGCAAGGCCCCGAGCAGCATCACGCCCATCGAACCGATCTCGCGCGTCTTCATTGGTCCCGTCCTCCCGATGTTCTACCGATGTTCGTCAGATTCGTTCCCGTCATTCGGCGTTGTCTGGCGCGAAGTCAAAACATTTCGGTGACCGTGTGGTGGCCGGCACCGTCCGCTCGCTGCGCTCGGCGGGAGCGAGCTGGCGGATTTCGGGCGCGAACGGCAGCGAGGAAGAAACGGGTCAGCGCTTCGTTCTCAGGGCAGGAGGATCCCATGCACATTCCAGTCGCGATCGATCCGCTGGCGCTGTTGCTTCGTTCCGACATCTACATCCGGCTGACGCTGCCCGATCCGGCGCCGGATCTGGCGGCCAGCGTCGCCGCGTTCCTGAGGACGGCGTCGCCCGAAGCGAAGGCGACGTTCATTCAACACACGGGCGCCTACGTGAAGTACTTCACGGCGGTGGAGAAGGCCATCCACGCCGCCCAGTGACGGGGCGGACGGGGCAGGCCCGTCTCGTGCGCCGGCGCTTGCCGAGGAGCAGCGCCATGTAGAAGACGACGGCGAGGAGCGACGGCGGGGTGCGCGGCGTGGCGTCGCAGCTGCAACCTCCGGAGGCGTCGCTCCCGCCGCCTGTCAGCGACGGGGCGCCGCCGCTCCCGACGACGGTCGTGCCGCCGGAGCTGGAGCCTGACGACGGCCCGCCGCCCGTTCCCGGCGCCACGCCGCCGGTGCCGCGCGCGCCGCCGCTCGCCACTCCCGTGCCGCCGCTGCCGCTGCTCTGTCCGCCGCCGGAGCCGGTGGTGCCGCCGGAGCCGCGCGCGCCGCCGCTGCTGGCCGAGGCGCCGCCGCTGCTGACCGAGGCGCCGCCCGCTCCTCCACGAAAGCCCGCGGCGCCTGACAGTCCGCCGCTGCCGGTCCTGCCGCCGGCCGCCGCGCCGCCGTGCCCCGTGGCGCCGCCGCTGGCGGGCGGCGCCGCTCCGCCGCTGCCCGACGTCCCGGAGGCGCCGCCCGGGCCAGCGCCCGCGCTGCAGGCCGACGCGGGCGCCTGGGCCAGATAGTCGGCGTCGCATGCCATGTTGCCCACCGAGACGGTCAGGGCACCCGTCGTGGGATACGCCAGCGTCGCGCCGCCACCGTCCACCGCGGCGAAGTAGTAGCTGTGACAGCCCGCGGCCAGCGTCGCGGTGGCCTTGTAGGTCGCGTTCAGCGTGTCCGTTCCCAGCTCGCGCGCCATGGCCGTGCACGTTCCGTCGACGACGACGTTCAGCGAAGTGGGAGCGCCCAGCGCCGGATCGGCCCAGGTCGCGTAGAACGTGAAGGTCCCCGCCGCGCCCGAGAACGGGCTGACGGCCGCGGTGGGCAGCTTGGGGATCACCGCGTTCTTCACCGTGCCCGAGTCACCCACGTCGAACGAGGAGTAGCAGTTCTTCCCGGTGGCATGGCCGTAGCCCATCGTGTTCGCGGTCGTGCCCTGATCGGTCAGGATCTTCCGGTGCCCGTCGCTGCTGGCCGGCTCGTCCATCCACCCGTCGACCGTGGTCATCGGATTGCTGTAGCCGGCGGCGGCCACCTCGCCGGTGGCGCTGACGCCGGTGCCCGCCGTGAAGTAACCGATGCGCGTGAACGGAGCGGTGCCGCAGCTGTTCTCGGCGGCGACCGTGGCGCAGCTGGCGCACGTCGACGGGACCGGGGTCGCGCAGGCGCAGGCCGGGGCGCCGCTGCAGCCGCTGGTGGCGACGTCGGTGTTCAGCGGACAGGGCGACGAATGCATCAGCGTGACGTCCGCCATCTCGAGGTTCACGGCGTGAAACCGCGCCGAGTGCGTGAGCGGATCGCTGTAGATGACCGGCGGCCGGGCCGGATAGCTGGCCGACATCGAACCCTTCACGGTCTGGGGATCGGAGCGCGCCCGGTTGATCGCCATCAGGCCCAGGCGCTCGGCGGGTGAGGGGAAGCCATCGCTGGTGGGCTCGCCGACGGCGCTGGTCCGTGGCGACACGATCGGCGCATCCGAGCCCGCGTCGACACAAGCAGAGAACATCCCGGCCGTCACGCCGCCGGTGAGCGCTAGCAGCACGGACAGCGACCGGCCCGACGTCGTGCTCGCCATCGCCCGATCATAGACGCCCCTCCCCGCTTTGCGCCGCAAAAGAGCGCGCCGCCGCGCCGCGCGGTTGCGGCAAGAAAGTTTGTTCGTCTCGTTTTGATCGCGTCTCTTTTTTTGATCCTTTTGGCCGCCTGGTGGCACTGACGATGATGACGAACGCGACCGAACCGGTACTCGTCCAGCCGGATCGCCGGCGCGGTTCGCGGGCGGCGCTCGGCCTTCCGGTCACGCTCCACATGCGCGGGCGCCCCCGGCGCCTCACCGTCGAGATCGTGGATGTCTCGTCGGGCGGCGTGCGCCTGCTGGCGCCGGGTGACACCTTTCGGGTGGGAGAGCGGGGTTCCCTACATTTCGTGCTCTCCGAGGGGCGCGTCTGTGTCGCCGGCGGCCACGTGCTGCGCACCGATCAGCTGGGCGGCGTCGTCCTGGCCCTGGACGAGGCGAACGACGCCTACCTCGATTTTCTGGCCGCGCTGACGCCGTTGCCGGCGGCCTGACGCTATCCGCGCCGGGCCTTCTCGATGGCGGCCACGTCGATCTTCTTCATCGTCATCATCGCCGTGAAGGCGCGCTTCGCCTCCGCGCCGCCCGCGGCCAGCGCCTCGGTCAGCACGCGCGGCGTGATCTGCCAAGACAGGCCCCAGCGATCCTTGCACCAGCCGCAGTCGCTCTCCTGGCCGCCGTTCTTGACGATGGCGTTCCAGTAACGGTCGGTCTCTTCCTGGCTGTCGGTGGCGATCTGGAACGAGAACGCCTCGCTGTGCTTGAAGTGCGGCCCGCCGTTCAGCCCGAGACAGGGAACACCGCACACCGTGAACTCCACCGTCAGGACGTCGCCCTCCTTGCCGCTCGGGTAGTCGCCTGGCGCCTTGTGGACGGAGACCACCTCGCTGTCCGGGAACGTGGCGGCATAAAAACGGGCGGCCTCCTGCGCGTCCTTGTCGAACCACAGGCAGATGGTGTTCTTGGCTGTCATGGGCGGCTCCTTGTGAGATGCTCACCCAGGCTAACGCATCCGCGGCCGACGGTAAGGGGCGGCGGCGGACGTCGCGACTAAAGCCGGTGCGCGACGACGGCGGCGCCGTCCCACCACGCCGCCCAGCCCCCGCCGACGGCCACCCGGGAGGCGCCGCTCTCGCTCAGGCGGAGGCGCTTGCCGGCCGCGGGGAGGAGCTCCAGGACCTCGCTGCCGGTCCCGACGATCACGACCTTGCCGGCGTCGGAGGCCCAGTCTCGCGCGTGGCCCTCGATCGGAAACGACGTCGCCTCGCCGGCGATCTCGACGATGTCGTCGGGACCGAGGTCGGGCGTGCGCACCGTGACCTCCGGCGTGCCGGTCGCCGCCGGGGGCGCGGCGGGGCACACCGCGCTGGCTGCCAGGACCCGGCCCGTGCGGGCGTCCAGTTGATGCAGGCCCGCCTCGTCGCAGAACGACACCTTGTCGTCCGCGATGGTGAGGCTCGAGACGTCGCCCCGGGTCGCGAACCGCCACTCGTTCGCGCTGGGCGTCCCCGCGGGCGTCGCCGGCGCGGGCGCGGGCGGGTGCGAACAGGCGGCGAGAAGCAGGCCCGACAGCAGCGCGACCCGCGCGGCGATCACGGCTTGACCGGCCCCAGCGTGCGATCGATCTTGGCCTTCATCTCGGTCATGTTGCGCGCGTACACGCCCTCGTCACCGGTGTAGTACTGCGCCCGCTTCAGGATGTGCGCGGTCGCGGCGCAGTCGCCGCTGTTGACGGTGTCCAGGTATTCGTCGGGGAACTTCTTGGCCACGGTGCGATGGTGATCCATCCACCGCTGCGCGCCCTCCGCCAGCGATGCGTAGGCCCGGAAGCGGCAGACATAGGACGGCGGCTCGAACACCGCGATCACCTTGCCCCCCGTGTGCGTCCATCCGTGCTTCTTGCACTCCTCGTCGGTGGCCAGGTAGGCCAGGCCGTTGGAGCTCTTCACCATCTGCGTCGCCGCGGACGGCGAGAAGCGCTCCCAGACGTCGCGAAGGTACATGTGGGGCACGCTGGTCTCGTGCTCGGCGCACTTCACGTTGCCGAGGTTCCAGTTGTAGCAGTGGGCCCCCTCGCCGGTCTCGTGCATGAACTGCGCGGTCAGCACGCGGGCGCCGGTCTCGGTCAACGCCGACCACGAGCCGAGGAGCAGCTTGATGACGTCGCCGGGCGCGGGCTTGGTGTTCTTGGTGACCACCTCGTTGGGATTGTCGGTGTAGCGGCCGTTCTTGCTGGGCGGCTTCTTGGCCCAGGCGACGTCCGGGCCGTAATAGTTGGGCTCGCCCACCACCAGCTGGAAGTAGTCCCACACCGAGGCGCCCATCTTGGCCTCGACCATCACGTTGGCGATGCGCTTCCCGGTCAGCTTGTACCAGGTGATCTGGTTCTGGTCGGCGCCCTGGGCGCTGATGCTGGCGATGCTGGAATCGTTCGGACCGACGGTCAGTCCGGCGGCGCCGTAGACGCCGATCGTCATTGGCTGATCGATACCGCCCTTGACGATGGCGTTCGAGATGCGAGTACCCTTTGAGTTGACGAAGTGAGCCACGACACCCTCCTTGTCCGGCCATGATATGCATGGCCGAGCTTGTGTAACAAGGTGCCCGTTCGTGACCGTCGTTACTCGGCGTGGTGACGCCGGGGCATGTCCCCCGGCCTGTTCGGCAGCAGCAGCCCGGCGACCGTGCCGTTCGGCGGCACGCGCAACGGCCAGCGGCCCATCCAGGGCGAGGGATCCCAGAACACCTCCGGAAATTCCGGGGAAGGCCGCACCGACAGCGCGAAGCACAGGTGGCGGCGCCCCTCCGTGCCGGTGTCGCCCAGCAGGCCGATCAGTTCGCCGGCCTTCACGTGGGCGCCGCGCGCGATCCCCCGCGGGATGGCGGCCAGGTGGAAATACTCCGTGAACACCATCCCCCCGAAGTGCGACAGCCGCACGTACTGCCCGCCGTGCTCTTCGTGCCCGGGGCCCTGGACGCGGTCGACGACGCCGTCCTGGGCGGCGTAGATGTGCTCGCCCCACAGCTCGCCGCCCAGATCGACGCCGCAGTGACCCTCGGTGCGGCAGAGGGCGCCGCGGCCGGTGGTGGCGGCCGGGCCGAAGATCTTGCCGTCGGGGGCGAAGGTGCGCCGGACAGGTCCGGGCAACGGATAGATCCAGCGCGCGGTCGCGAACAGGGTCCGCCACTCGTCGTCGGTGGGAGGCCAGGCGGGACCGTAAGGGAGCGGCGGGGGCGGCGGCGACGATGGCAAAGGCTCGGCCGGACCGCCCGAGATCCATTCGGGCGGCGGCGCGATGTGCCGGCGGATCACGACGGCGCCCGCGGCTACCAGCGCGACGGACAGGCCCACCAGCCAGCGCCGCCGCAGGCGAGCCGTCCGGGCGCGGCGCTGCTGCTCCAGGCTGTCGGCGAGACAGGTCGACGAGCAGTGCAGGTGGGTGCGGCGCCCCTCGAGCAGCACGATCCACTCGAGGTCGGCGCTGCCGCGCCCGCAAATCACGCAGCCGTCGCCCGTCGCCGTCGCTTTGGTCGGCCCGCGGCGCACTCAGTCCTCCACCGATGGCTCGGGGGCGGGCGCATCCGCGGAGGACTCGGAGGACGACTCCGACGTGGACTCGGGCAGCGACTCGGCCGCCCCGTCGTCCGCGGGCGCCTCCTGGGCTTCACCACGCGCGGCCCGGCCCTGTTTTCCCGCCTTGCGACCGTGACCAGCCCGCAGCACCGCGGAGCCGAGCGGGATGCCCGTGTCCGCCAGGATGGTGACCAGGGCGGTCTCGCTGCCGTCGATGGGCACGCGCAGGGGCCACAGCGCCACCAGTGGTTCGGGATCGATGTAGCGCTCGGCCCCGTCCTTCGACGTGCGAACCGACATGGCGAAGTGCAGATGCGGGGCGGACTCCTTCACGCCGCTGTCCCCCAGCAGGCCGATCACGTCCCCGGCCTTCACCACCGAACCTCGGTGCAGCTCGCGTGGGATCGCCGCCAGATGGAAGTACTGCGTGAACAGCGTCCCGTTGCGATGGCTGATGCGGACGAACCGGCCGCCGCGGTCGGGGTTCAGGCCGCGCTGCACGAAGTCCACCACGCCGTCGTGCACGGCGTGGATGTGCTCGCCGAACAGCTCGCCGCCCAGGTCGACGCCGCAATGGCCGTTGCGGCACTCGATGGGCCGGTTGCCGGGGCGCACGGCGCCGAACACGCGCGAGTCGCTGCGGGGCATGCGGCGATACGGGCCGGACAGCGGGTGGACCCAGGCATCCCGTCCCAGCGCCTCCAGCAAGCTCGCCTCGGTGGGCGGCCACGCGGGACCGAACCACCCGGGGGGAAGGACCTCGGGGCCAGGCGGCGGCGCCGCGGGCGCCGCTGGCACCAGACGATGTCGGGGCTTCGCCGATGGTCCCTCGTGGGGGGTGAGGAGACCAACGCCCAGAACGAGGAGCATCATCGACTCGCTCAGGGAGCGCCACCGCGCGGCCCAGCGCATGGCGGCGCGGGTGCGCCGCGCGATGCGCGCACACTTCATGGAGCAGAAGGTGGTGAAGACAGCCCCGTACACCTCGACGTAGCGGTCGAAGCCCAGTTGTCCCAGCTCGTTCTCGCAGAGCGAACACGCGTACGTGAACGAGGGGCTGTCGATCGTGTCTGAGGCGTCGAGCATGACCGAACCTCCGTCGACCGCGAAGGCGGGATTGTATCAGGGATGCGCCGGGGTTCCTGCGGGCCAGCGCAGGTCTACCCGGGGACCGCCCGGCGGCGCCCCCTCAGCCGATCCCGACGACCACGGATCCCTGCCTTCTCGCCCGCTGAAGGCAGGGCGAGTGAGGCAAGGGCCGCGGTCTGCGCGCGGCTACGCCGCGATGCCCGTCATCGGGGTCTTGTTCGAGCCGAGGTTCGGGTCGCCGAAGCCCTTGAAGTTGCTGATGCCCATCGCGTCGATCAGCGACAGCAGCACACGCTCGTGGCGGTTGGCCGAGCCGGACATGCTGCTCATGTTCAGGTAGCGACCGTTGGGATCCAGCTTCAGGTAGCCGCCGGTCCCGCCCGCCAGCACGAACCGCATCGAGTTCTGGTTGTGCACGACCGAGTCGCCCATGTCGCGGCACCAGGCCACGATCGTGTTGTCCAGCAGCATGCCGGAGCCGTCGGGCTCGGGGGTCTTGCCCAGCGTCTGCACCATCGACGCGAACTGGCCGGCCAGGTACGCCTCGAACGTGACCAGGTTCTTGTAGTTGGAAGCGGCGCCGCTGTGGATGAAGCCGCCGTGCTGGTCGTCGTTCAGGCTCTGCGAGGGCAGGTTGACCTGCAGCTTCTGGTCGGAGCCGTAGTGGATGGCGCCCACGCGCGTGATGTTGCAGGCCAGCGCCGCCAGCAGCACGCTCTGCAGGGCGGCGTTGGCCGCCACCGTCTGCGTGCCGGCAGGCGAGTACGTCGAGTCGGCGGGCGGTTGCGAAGGCTTGGTGCACGAGACGGTGCCGCCGCCGCCGCTGCTGCCGCTCGACTGCTGCTGCAGCTTGCTCTCCAGCTGGCGGATCGAGTCGAGGTGCTGGTCCAGCTTCGCCTTCTCCGTCGAACCCAGGGTCGACTGCAGGCCGGTTATCTCCGACATGATCATGTCGAGGATGCTCTTCCGGCGGGCCACCAGGCTGCTCATCGTGGTCCCGGTCGGCAGGGCGCCGCCGAACGCCGTCGTGAAGGCGGACATGGGCGAGCCGATGGTGGACATGCAGTTGCTGCTGTCCTTGCCGTTGTAGAACATGTTGCGACCACCGCCGGCGGTGGAGTCGGCGCCCAGAATGAACGCGCCGATGGGCGTCTGCACGCCGGACGCGGCCAGGCTGTTCGCCACGAACTGATCGACGCTGATGATCGGCACCTGGCCGGTCTGCGCGTATCCCAGGCCGGTCAGGCCGTCGGGGGCGCCGTGGCCGTCGCCCGGGTTCAGGCTGGGGCAGCCCTCGATCAGGATGACGTTCTGCTTGATGGCCGACAGCGGCGCCGTCATCGCGCTGAACGTGAACTTGTTCTCGCCCGAGACGCCGGTGGGGCTCCACATGTCGGGGTTGGTGCCCATCGTGCAGAACAGCAGCAGGCGCTTCGCCTTGCCGGCCGCCTTGGCCTGCTTCTCGCCGTTCACCAGCGAGATGAAGGGGGCGAGCAGCAGGCCCGCGCCCACGCTGCCGACGAACTTTCTACGATTCAGCAAGTACATGTCGTCGTCTCCCTACTTGTCCTGCACGCGCGTCGTGAAGTGGGGGGCATGAACGATGGCCGTCAGCACGCTCTTCATCGAGTAGTTGCCGGCCTTCGCCGCGGTCCGGATGGAGTCGTACGTGCAACCATCCTCTTCCCAGGACGCGTCGCCGTAAGCGAAGTAGGCCCAGTAACGGGCGTTGCAGGCCTTCACGTCGTCGCTGGTGGCCAGGTACTGGCCCAGGCCCGTCAGGTCGGCGTTCGACACGTCCATGCCCGTCGTGCCGGCCTGCTTGATGACGTTGCTGGGGTCGATGGCCACGCCATTTTGCGTGGTGCGGTGCCGGCCGAACCCGTCGTAGGCCTCGAAGCCGAAGCCGATCGGGTCCATCAGCGTGTGGCAGGCCGGGCAGGGGGAGCTGGGGTCGCTCGGGTGCACGTGCTGCTCGTACTGCGCCCGCGTCGTGGGCGTGGCGGTGGTGGGATCGCTCAGCTTGGTGTTCAGGTTCGGCGGCGGCGGCGGCACGTCCTGGCACAGGATGCGGCTGCGCACCAGGTGGCCACGCTGGGTGGGCGACGAGATGTCGGGCCGCGAGTATCCGTTCAGGATGCTGCCGTGGGCGAGGATGCCGCGGTCACGCGGGCCCCCCATCGGGTAGCTGACCTTGCTGAAGCTGCTGGCGCTCAGCCCGTTGGTGCTGACGCCGTAGAACTGGGCCAGCTCCTGGTTCAGGAACGAGTGGTCGGCGTTGAAAAGGTCGCCCACGGTGCCGCCGTTGTTGAACGTGTCGACGATCAGGTTCGTCGTCTCGCTCATCATGTCGGCCCGCTGCGCGTCCGTCAGCATGTAGACGGTGTTGTCCTTGGCGTTCGTGTAGAGGCGGTTCAGGCCCAGCCAGCCGCTCATGAAGTTCATCAGCGCGGTCTGCGCGGACGAGCCGCTGATCAGCCGGTTCAGCTGGCTGTCGATCTGCGACTGCGTCGGCGGCGTGCTCCAGCCGTCCGCCGCCGACATCAGCTGCGAGTCCGGCATGCTGCCGGTCAGCAGGTACGACAGGCTGGTCGCCACCTCGTAAGGGGTCAGCGGGAACTTCCCGCCCGACGACGTGCCCAGCTCGCTCTTGTACAGGAAGAACGGCGACTGCAGCATGGCGCTGATGACCGCCTGGGCGCTGTCGGTGAAAGAGGTGCCCAGCGCGAAGATCTTCTTGTAGGCGGTGACGCGGTCGCTGGACAGCGGGCTGCGGAAGGCCAGCTTGCCGAACTGCTGGATGAACCTGGTCTGGCACGAGTCGTCCGTGGTCTGGCAGGGCGTGATCTTCGATAGCACCGACGAGGTGCTGGTCGCCCAGGTCGCGATCGCCTCGGCGTTGCTCTCCAGCTGATCGGCGTTCAGGTCCTGCACCAGCAACGAGCCGGCGTCGACGCCGAAGCCCAGCACGGTCGGGTCCTGGAACACGGTGGCCGTCGGCATGGTGCTGTCGCGGCCGAACAGGTCGCTGACGGTGGCCGCGAACTCGGAGGCGCTCAGCCGGCGCAGCATGCGCGGGCCGGGGCTGTTCGTCATGCAGGCTTGCTCGGCGGGCAGAGCCGACGGGGGCGCCGGCAGGGCGCTGTCCCCGCCCGAGCCGCTGCTACCGCCGGACGACGAGCCCGAAGAGGAACCCGAGCCGGTCGAGCCGGTGGAGCCGCCGGAGCTGGTCGAGCCGGTGCTGCTGCCCGAACCGCTGCCGATGGAGCCGCCCGAGCCGCTGGTCGCGCCAGAGCCCTTGCCCCCACCGGAGCCTTTGCTGCCGCCCGAGGCGGTGGCCTTGCTGCCGCCCGAACCGGACGTGCCGACCTTGGCGCCGCCCGACCCGGAGGACGGGTTGCCGTTGTCGCCGCCGGTGCCATCGCCGGTGGCCCCCGGATCGCTGACGCAGCCGACCGAGAGGACCAGGGAGGGGACCAGCAACGCGCGCAGCAGGGGCCGGCGCAGGGTGCTGCCCGCCCGCACGCCGGGCGCGCGGAGCGAGGAACGGATGGGGGAGTCTTGCTGCATGGCGGGCTGCCTCTTTCAGGAACAACGACCGCTGGGGACAATTCCCCGGGCGGGACACCTACGGCTTTCCAGCAATTGTCGAGCTTCGATCAGGGGACCCCATCACGCCCGAATCGCCCCCCGCCGCCCAGCTCCGTCAAGTAATGTCGTGTCGAAGACTACTACATCGATACGTTCACGCTACCGCAGTTGGGATCACAATTCGGTCGAATTCGTCGCCGAGTTGACCCGCTGGAAACAGGAAGATATGTAGGTGTTTCTCGGCCATGCGCCCGATCCTCGTTTCGCTGCCCTCCAAGGCCCTGTTTTTCATCGCGCTGGCGGCAGCGGCGGTGCTGTTCGCGCGCGACCTGCTGCGGAAGCGGCGGGAGGGGGCCAGCCTGACGGCGAACCCGCTGCTGCTGGTGGCGGCCGCGCTGGCCCTGGTCCGGTTCTTTTCGCCCACGGCCAGCTTCGTCCCGGACTCGCAGACGTTCGGGCAGCCGTGGCACCCGGTCCCGATCTACGCCTACGGCGTGATGCTGGGGACCTCCCTGATCCTCGGCTGGTTCGTGGCCATGCGGTTCGCCAAGCAGGACGGCATCCCCACCGAGGACGCGGCCGCCATCTACATGTGGACGGCGGTGTGGTCCATCATCGGGGCGCGCATCCTTTATGTGCTGACGAACCTGTCGATCTTCGCGGCCGACCCGGTCGAGATCATCAAGATCAACAACGGCGGCCTGGTGGCGTACGGGGGGATGATCGGCGGCCTGCTGTGCAGCATCTACCAGTGCCGCAAGCGCCACATCCCCCTCCTGCAGTGGGCCGACGCCTCCGCCCCCTCCGTCGTGCTGGGCACCGGCATCACCCGGGTGGGGTGCCTGCTTTTCGGCTGCGACTTCGGGGCCCGGTCGGACGTGCCGTGGGCCATCCGCTTCCCGAAGGGCAGCCCGGCCTGGCACCGTCACGTCGACCTCTACGGGCTGCCCTCGGATGCGCTGAAGTCGTTCCCCGTCCATCCCACGCAGGTCTACGAGACGCTGGTCGGACTGGGCCTGTTCGTGGTGCTGTTGCTGGTGCGCCGCTATCGGCGGTTCTCGGGGCAGGTGTTCGTCGCGTGGGTCATCGGTTACGGCATCCTGCGGCCGCTGATCGAGATCGTCCGCGACGACGACCAGCGCGGGAACGTCGGGCCGCTGTCGACGTCGCAGTTCATCGGCATCGCGTCCGTGGTGCTGGCGGTGGGCCTGCTGATCCACCTGTTCCGCAAGGCCCGGCAGGACCCGGAGGGGATGCGCATGTGGCTGCATCCGGTGGTGGCGGGGGGGCCCAGCGAGGCAGGGGCGGCGGCTGCCGCCAAGCCCGCGTCCCGGCGCCGAAGACGGTCCTGAACAGGTCGCGGAAAGCGGCGCTAAAGATTCGCGACCGTTGATGGTATAAGACCGACTTTTCCAAATCAGAAGTGAGGGACACCGATGAGCCTCAAGCGCAGTAACTCGACTGGGAAGTCCTTCGGTGCCGCAGGAGACGCGGGCGGGAAGATCGACCGGCAAGAGCTGTTCGACGAGTTGAAGAGGCTGGCGGCGCTGGGCGAGCCCTTCACCGCCGTGTCGGTGGCCCTGGCCGTGGGCGCCGGCGAGCCCCACGTGGCGAAGGCGCTGCTCGGGCTGGCGGCCGAGGGGTATCTGGAGAGGGCAGAGGGCGGACGCTATCGCGCCAGCAGCGCCATGGCGGAGATGAGCCAGGCCGAGTTCGTGAAGGCCTACGCGCGCGCCTCGAAGGTCGACTCCACCCGCCAGCGAGACCTGTCGGAGATCGGGCGCCTGAAGCAGAACAACGATGTGATGCGGCAGCGACTGCTGGTGGCCATCGCCGAGCGCGACCACTATCTGGCGGCGTTGCGCGCCCATAACATCGATCCCGGGCCCGCTCCCCAGCCCGCCGCGGCGCGCGCCGAGACCGAGGCCGCGACCCCCGCGCCGTCGGACGCCGACGCCGCTTCCGCCACGCCGCCGGCCGACGCGGACGCGGCCGAACCACGGAATTGACGTCGCGATCGACGCCCGCCGCGCTGGCGCCATGGACGTGACGGTCGTTCGCCACGGAACGGCGGAAGACCGGGCGCCCACCGACGCCGAGCGAGCCCTGACGCCGGTGGGGCGGGCCGAGGCCGCGCGCGCCGGCGAGCGGGTGGCGGCGCTGGAGCCGCGGGCCGACGCCATCGTCTCGAGCCCGTACCTGCGCGCGCTGCAGACGGCCGAGGCCGTGGCTGGTCCCCTGGGCCTGGCCGGCGCCGTGGCCGTCGACGACGCGCTGATCCCCGATGCCTCCCCGTCCGGGGTGCGCGAGCTGCTGGTCCGGTACGCGAAACACCGGCACGTGGTCCTGGTGGCGCACGAGCCCATCCTGTCGGCCGTGTGCGCCTTGCTGACCGGCCAGCCCGTCGCTGGCTTGAGGCGCGCCGAGATCCTGTCGATGCGAAACAATGTGGGCTCCCCCGACGCCCGCACCGGCCAGTTCTCGCTCCGTTTCCGAGGCTGAGCTGCAACCATCTTCGCGGGCGGCATCACAGTGGCTTCACACCCCAAGGAGCACGACGAGAGACGCATGGCGAGCGCCCACGACGACGACGGCGAAGCAGGACAGACCCGGATCCGCCCCGCGCCCGTCGACCCGGGACCGGTGGGACGCGATCGCGCCTACTTGATCGTGCTGGCCGGGATGAGCCGCGGCCAGATGTTCAAGCTGGACAAGGCGCGCGCCGTCATCGGCCGGGGCGGCGACGTGCAGATCCGGCTGTCCGACGAGGGCATCTCGCGCGAGCACGCCGTCATTCACCTGAGCGCCGAGCGGGTGCTGGTCGAGGATCTCGGGTCGACAAACGGGACGTTCTGCAACGGCATGCGCGTCAGCAAGCGCGAGCTGGACGACGGCGACAAGATCATGCTGGGCTCGACGACGATCCTGAAGTTCACGTACCACGATCGGCTGGACGAGCAGTTCCAGCAGCAGATGTACGAGTCGGCGCTGCGCGACGGGCTGACGCGCGTCTACAACCGCAAGCACTTCGACAACCTGATCACCAAGGAGTTCGCGTTCGCGTCGCGCCACGGCTCGCCGCTGGCGCTGCTGTTCATCGACCTGGACTTCTTCAAGAAGGTGAACGACACGTTCGGGCACCCCGCGGGCGACTTCGTGCTGTCCGAGGTGTCCGGGGTGCTGACCAGCGCCGTGCGCTCCGAGGACGTGGTGGCCCGCTTCGGCGGCGAGGAGTTCTGCGTGCTGTGTCGGGGGACCGACGCGACGGGAGCCTACGAGCTGGCCGAGCGGCTGCGCGTCGAGATCGAACAGCGCCGCCTGGTCTACGGCACGAAGGTCATCCCGGTGACGATCAGCGTGGGCGTCGCGGCCATGCCGGACCCGACCATGACCCAGTCGATCGCGCTGCTGGCGGCGGCGGACAAGGCGCTGTACGAGGCCAAGCGCGCCGGCCGCAACCGCGTCGTGGTCGCGCCTCCGGGCGGCTGACGCCCGCGATGCGCGTGGCGATGAAGCGCCCAGGGGCCGCATCGGGGGTGTCGTTCATCGCGCATCGGTGAGCCGCAGTCGGCGTTCATCCAGGAAGTTGAGCGGGGATTTCCAGTAACGCGATTCTCCCCGAAACCGATCGGCGTCGCTCTCGATGCGGGAGGCCCGTGTTACGGTTTGCCGGCCGGCGTGTCCGAGATCTGTGCCGGCGCCAGCAAGGGGGTTTTTTTGCAGTCAGAGTCAGCGCGGCCGCGTTCCTCGTTGGACGCAGAGCGGGCCGGTGTCGTTCTCCGGGCGGTTCCCGATGGAGGCGCCCGCCGGTGAAGTCATCGGGGCGGGAGTTTCAGCGGTCCCTGCGCGCGAAGATGGCGTTGCTGCTGGTCGCCGCGTCCCTGGTGCCCCTCGGCATGCTGGCCGCCCACGACCTGCGAACGTCGCGCCGCCAGTTCATGGCGGCGACGGAGGACTTGCTTGCGGCGCGGGCAGACGAGCTGATGCGCCGGATCGATGGCTTCAACGAGAACTTCCTGCTCGAGGCCGAGCGGCTGGCGGCGATGCCCGCGGTGGTGGCCCGAGTCGAGGCGAAGGTCGTTGGTCCAGTGAACGAACACACGTCGACGGTCGTGGACATATGGCGGGCGAGCAACCCTGCCGTGCGGGCCATCACCGTGCTGGACGCCCGCGGCGTGCTCTCCCTCTCCACCGAGAAGGGGCACACACAAGAGAACCGCTGGCTCCGCGGCACGGTCCAGGAGGCGCTCCGTGGGAAGAGGGGACTGTCGGGCGTCTTCCTCGACGAGGCCGCGGCCGGCGCACCCACCATCGCTTATCTGGCGCCGGTGCGGGCCAGCGCCGGTGTGGTCGGCGTGGTGGTGTTGTGGGTTCGCGCCGAGGCATTGTGGAGCCTCATGAGGACGGCGAACCAGCTCGCTGGTGCGGGCAGCTACGCCGCGCTCGTCGATCGGGACGGCATCCGCATCGCCCACACCTTCAGCGACGAGATCGTGTTCCATCCTGCGGGCGCGCTCGACCGAGAGACGCGGCAAGCGGTCATCGCCGAGCGCCGCTTCGGGGAGCGCACCGCCGCGCTGGTCGACGACGTCAGGCCCTTCCCGCCGATGTTCGAGCGGGCCCGCGCTCTCGCGCCCGGGCGCGGAAGCTTCCGCGGCCATGGCGCCGTCAACCGTCAGTGGAACTACGCCGTCGCGCGGCGGTGCGACACGGCGCCCTGGACGGTCTTCTACCTGCTGCCTCAGAGCGCGGTCGAACAGCGCATGGCGGAGCTGACCCGCACCAAGGTGGTCTTCGCCGCCGCCATCATGCTGTCGGATCTGCTGGTGGGACTGCTGCTCGCGGGGCTGGTCCTTGCTCCCATCCGGGCCCTGTCGCGGGCGACGGCGGCGGTGGCCGCCGGTGATCTGGCGGTGCGCGTGCCGGTGCCTTCGCGCGCCGACGAGCTGGGCCAGCTGGCCCAGCACTTCAACGTGATGGTCGATCGGCTGGAGGCGCAAGCGAAGGACGTCGCGTCCGGTCAGGACCAGCTGGAGCAGAAGGTGAACGAACGGACCGCGGAGCTGCTGCAAGCGAAGCGCGCTTTGGAGGCGGAGGTGAACGAGCGCCGCCGCGCCCACGCGGAGCTGGCGGTGCGCGAGAGCGAGCTGCGCAGCGCCCTGGACAAGGCCGCCCGCCATCAAGGGAGGCTGACCGCGCTGTTCGAATCGGGGATCGTCGGCGTGATCGTGGGGACCCTGGACGGCCGCATCATCGAGATCAACGACACGTTGCTGGACATGCTGGGCTACACGCGCGACGAGGTGCTGTCCGGCAAGGTCCCGTGGACCGCGCTGACGCCGCCCGAATGGAAGCCGCGCGACGAGGAGGCCCTGTCGACACTTCGGCAAGAAGGGACGCTGGCGGTGCGCGAAAAAGAGTACCTGCACAAGGACGGACACCGCGTCCCGGTGATGGCTGCCTGGAAGGTGCTCGATGATCCGTCGAACGAGGCGATCTCCATCGTGCTCGACCTGTCCCACAACAGGCGGGCCGCCCTGGCCATCTCCCACCTCGGGCAGATGCGCGCCTCGGAGGCGCAGTTTCGCGCGCTGCTCGAGGCGGTGCCGGACGGCGTCGTCATCTCTCGCGCCGACGGCGAGATCACGTACGTAAACGGGCAGACCGAGCGCCTGTTCGGGTATGACCGGACCGAGCTGATCGGGCAGCCGGTCGAGGTCTTGATTCCGGAGCGGCTGCGCCAGGCCCACCCAGGTCACCGCCGGGACTATTCCGCGGCGCCTCAGGTCCGGCCCATGGGCGGCAAGCGGGAGCTCTACGGCCGCCGCCGGAACGGCGACGAAGTGCCGATCGAGGTCAGCCTGAGCCCGCTGCACGGCGAGCAGCCCCTGGTCATCAGCTCGATACGCGACATCACCGAACGGAAACGGGCGGAGGAGTTGCGGTTTCACCTGGCCGCCATCGTCGAATCGTCCGACGACGCGATCATCGGGAAGACGCTGGAAGGGATCATCACCAGCTGGAACGACGGGGCCACCCGGATCTTTGGATACACGGCCGAGGAGATCATCGGCCGGTCCATCACGGTGCTGATCCCGCCTGAACGCCAGCACGAAGAGCCGGCGATCCTGGCCAGGCTCGCGAACGGGGAGCGGATCGAGCAGTTCGATACGATACGCCTGCGCAAGGACGGACGCCTGATCGACGTGTCGCTGACCAGTTCGCCGGTGCGCGACTCGCACGGCCGGCTGATCGGCGCCTCGAAGATCGTCCGGGACATCACGGAACGCCGCCGGGGCGAGGAGGCGCTGGCCCGGGCCAAAGACCTGGCCGAGGCGGCCAGCCGGGAGCTGGAGGCGTTCAGCTACTCCGTGGCCCATGACCTGCGGGCACCTTTGCGGGGCATGAACGGCTTCGCCCATCTGTTGCTGACCTCTTTCGGTGACAAGCTGGACGCCGAGGGTCAGGACTGGCTGCAAGAAATCGTACAAAACGCCAAGAAGATGGCCGAGCTGATAGATGCGCTGTTGTCGCTGGCCCGGGTCACCCGGAGCGAGCTGAAGGTGGAGACCGTCGATCTCTCTGCGGCGGCGGCGGAGATCGTCGCTCAGCTTCGCGCCGCGGACCCGGGACGGAACGTCGAGACGAGGCTCCAGGAGGGCTTGAGCGTCGAGGGGGACCCCCGGCTTCTGCGCGCGCTGCTGGACAACCTGCTCGGAAATGCCTGGAAGTTCAGCGGGAAGGTGCCCGTCGCTCACATCGAGTTCGGCGCCGTCCCGGACGCGCCGGGCACGTTCTTCGTCAGGGACGATGGCGCCGGCTTCGCCATGACCTATGCGGGTATGTTGTTCGCCCCCTTTCAGCGGCTGCACACCACCGCGGAGTTCAGCGGGACCGGGATCGGCCTGGCGACCGCCCAGCGCATCGTGCGCCGCCACGGGGGCCGCATCTGGGCGGAAGGGGCCGTCGGGCAGGGCGCCACCTTCTTCTTCACGCTGTCGTCCGGAAACGCGAGACCATCATGAGCAAGACCATCCTCCTCGTGGAAGACAACCCCAGTGACGAGAAGCTGACGCTGCAGGCGTTCAAGAGCTGCGGCGTCAGCAACGACGTCTTCGTCGTCCGCGACGGCGAGGCGGCGCTGGACTACCTGTTCACCACGGGCCCGTACGCGGCGCTCGCGGGCGCTTCGCCTCCTACCGTCGTCTTGCTGGACCTGAAGCTGCCCAAGATCGACGGGCTGGAGGTGTTGCGCCGGCTCCGCGCCGACGAGCGGACGCGGCTGCTGCCCGTGGTCATCCTCACCTCGTCGCGGGAAGACGAGGACGTGCTGCGGGGCTACACGCTGGGGGCGAACGCCTACGTGCGCAAGCCGATCGAGTTCTCGGAGTTCGTCCAGGCGGCCAGGACCCTGGGGTTGTTCTGGTTGCTGTTGAACGAGGTGCCCCCCGCAGGCAGGCCCGCGTGACCGACCCGCTGCGGATCCTGCTGGTCGAGGACTCGCCGACCGACGCGAAGCTGGTGGGGCAGGCGCTCCGCGGTCTGGGTCAGCCCATCGCCATCGAGCGCGTCGACACCGGCGAGCAGATGTTGGCGTGCCTGGAACGACAGACCTGGGACGTCGTGCTGTCCGACTGGTCCATGCCCAAGTTCGGCGCGCTGGCCGCGCTGAAGCTGCTGCGCGAGAAGACCGCGGACGTCCCGTTCATCATCGTTTCAGGCACGATCGGCGAAGAGACGGCGGTGGAGGCGATGCGCGCGGGCGCCCAGGACTACGTCCTCAAGGACAAGCTGGCCCGCCTTCCCCTGGCCATCCAGCGCGAGTTGCAGGAGCGCGCAGCCCGGCGTGAAGCCGAGGCGGGACGCCTGCGCGCCGAGAAGGCCCTCCGTCAAAGCGAGGAGCAGCTGCGCCACGCGCAGAAGATGGAGGCGGTGGGACGGCTGGCGGGCGGCGTCGCCCACGACTTCAACAACCTGCTGTCCGTCATCCTGACCTACGTCGAGATGGCGCTGAACGCGCTGGATGAGTGCAGCCCCATGCGCGAAGACCTGGAGGAGGTGCTTGCGGCCGCCTCCAAGGCCGCGGCGCTCACGCGCCAGCTCTTGTTGTTCAGCCGCCAGCAGCCTACCGAGGCGGTCGTCCTCGATCTGCACGAGGTGCTGGGGGGCCTCAACAAGATGATCGAGCGCATCGTGGGCGAGGACGTCGATGTCGTCTTGCTGCCGCCGCCCGCGCCGGGCCGCGTGAACGCCGATCCGACGCACATCGAGCAGGTCATCATGAACCTGGTGGTGAATGCCCGCGACGCCATGCCCACCGGAGGCAAGCTGACCATCGAGACCAGCAACGTGACGGTGGACGACGAGATGGCGCGGCTGATGGCGGCCAAGCCCGGGTCGTACGTGATGATGGCGGTCACCGACACCGGCGTGGGCATGCCGGCGGAGGTGCGGGCGCGGATCTTCGAGCCGTTCTACACCACCAAGGAGAAGGGAAAAGGGACCGGGCTGGGCCTCTCGACGGTGTTCGGGATCGTGCAACAGAACGGGGGCGCCATCTGGGTCTACAGCGAGCCGGGCATCGGGACCACGTTCAAGATCTATCTGCCCAGGGTCGACCTGGAGGTGGGCGAGTCCCGTCCGCTGCCCGTGCCCGTGAACCTGGAGGGTCATGAGACCATCCTGCTGGTCGAAGACGACGAACAGGTGCGGACCGTCGCCCTCAACATCCTGGAGCGGTACGGGTACACCGTGTTCTCCATCGAGGATCCGTTCGAGGCCCTGGCGCTGTGCCAGCGATATGAAAAACGAATCGATCTGTTGCTGACCGACGTGGTGATGCCGCTGATGAGCGGGCCCGAACTGGCCAAGCGCGTGGTCGCGCTGAGGCCCGAGATCAAGGTGATCTGCATGTCGGGCTACACCGACGACAGCGTCGTTCGTCACGGCGTGGTGGCCGACGCGGGGAGCGCCTATCTGCAAAAGCCCATCACCCCCCGGCTGCTGGCGGCGAAGGTGCGAGCGGTGCTGGACGGCGGCGCCGAGCCGCCGGCCGGGTCATGACGCCGGCGGGGTCTGGGGGGCGGCGGTGGCCGGCGGGCCCGCGGTCAGGCCCAGCGGCGTGAGCCCGAGCGCCAGCCAGGCCCCGAGCGCCAGGCCCAGCGCGCCGGCGAAGTAAGGTGCCGCGGCGGCGATCGTCTGATACAGCAGGCCGCCCAGCGCCGGACCGAGGACGCGCGCCAGCGCCGACAGCGACTGCAGCGTGCCCAGGGTCAGCCCCTGGACATCGCTGCCCGCCCGGCGGGACACGTACGAGGACACGCTGGGGGTGGCCAGACCACTGCCGGCGGCGATGAGCATGCACGCCGCCACCAGCACCGCGTACGACAGCGCGGGGATACGCGGGGACAGCCCCAGCGCCGCGAAGCCGAGCGTCTGGATGATCAACCCCGCCGACAGCAGGCGCACCTCGCCGAAGCGGCGCGTGAGCCTGCCGATCAGTCCGCCCTGCACGATGGCCGCGACGACGCCCACGAATCCGAACAGGCCGCCGGTGGCAGCATCGGTCATGTGGAACGCGTCGTCGGTGAACAGGCGAAACGTCTGCTCCATGCCGGCGAACCAGAACACGACCAGGAAGTTGATCGCCAGCGCGCGGCCGACGTCCGGGGTGGCCAGCGCCTTCCTGAACGCGCCCAGATCGAAGGGCGACGCGCGATGACTGCGGACCTTTCCCCGCCGCTCGGACGGCAACGACTCGGGCAACGTCACGCTGGCCATCACCAGGTTGATGAGCGACAGGCCGGCGGCGGCGAAGGCCGGCAGCGCGCCCGGGCGGCCGTACAGCGGCAGCCGGGCCAGCTCGCCCCCGAAGAAGGGCCCGAAGATGAACCCCAGACCGAACGCCAGGCCGATGAGGCCCATCCCACGGGCCCGGCCCTCGGGCGGCGTCACGTCGGCGATGTAGGCCTGCGCGACGGCGATGTTCGCCGTCGCCGCGCCGGTGAAGATGCGCGCCGCGAACAGCAGCGCCAGCGTGTTCGCGAAACCCAGCAGCACCATGCCCGCCGCCGTGGCGGCGATGCTGATCAGCAGGATGGGGCGGCGGCCCACCCGGTCGGACAGCCTGCCCCACACCGGCACCAGCAGGAACTGCATCAGCGAGTAGACCGAGCCGGTGAGCGACGCCACCAGATCGCTAGCGCCCAGGTGGCGGGCCACGCCGGGCAGGAACGGGATCACCATCCCGAAGCCGAGCAGGTCGATGAAGACGGTCAGGAAGATCGTGCCGAGGGAGGCTTTGCGCATCGGATCAGGGGGAGCAGCGGATGGGGGCCGAGGTTTGAACGAGGTGACGGACCCACCAGGCTCCGGTGGCGCGGCGCTGGTCGGCGGTCGTGAAACGATAGT
>Ga0105240_10002169_pt1 | contig 32009 bp, 34 predicted proteins | sample KBSC54metaG_FD_80426 | JGI IMG/M metagenome (GOLD analysis project Ga0105240, IMG submission 80426) | Corn rhizosphere microbial communities from Kellogg Biological Station, Michigan, USA - KBS C5-4 metaG | ecosystem: Host-associated > Plants > Roots > Rhizosphere > Soil | place: Michigan, USA... | reverse complement strand
GTAGCCCATCAGCGCCAGCACTTCCCTGCGACTACGTTCGTCGGAGCGGAAGGTGCCCATCATTCGGCTGGTCGTCATCATCACGCCGGGCGTGTTCACGCCGCGTGCAGTCATGCAGGAATGGCTGGCTTCAATCACCACTGCGACCGCCTTGGGCTCTAGGTGATCCCAGATGCAATCGGCCACTTGCGCGGTCAGCCGCTCCTGCACCTGAAGGCGCCGGGCGAACCCATGCAGGACTCGGGCCAGCTTGCTGATCCCCACCACCTTGTCATTGGGAAGATAGGCGATCGCCGCCTTGCCGATGATCGGCGCGAGGTGGTGCTCGCAGTGCGACTGAAACGGAATATCCTTCAGCAGCACGATCTCGTCATAGCCGCCGACTTCGTGGAAGGTACGGCTGAGATGGTAGGCCGGATCCTGCTGGTAGCCCGCCGCATATTCGGCCCAGGCGCGTGCGACGCGTTCGGGCGTCTCCAGAAGTCCTTCACGGTCGGGATCGTCACCCGCCCAGCGGATCAGGGTCCGCACTGCCTCCTGTACGTCATCCGGCACGGGCAGCTTGGGCGGCCATTGGTAAAGGTCGCCATCGTCGGGCGTCGAACTCATCGCAGTCTCCGGCTCGGCCATTGGGGCACGGCGCTTTAGCATTAGATGCCGGAACAGCCACTATGGTGACGCTCCTCCCGAATCTAACGGGATTTCAACTAAATGGGTTCAAAGACACTCCCGGACGAGGTTTTCGCGTGGGAAGTATCAAGGGACTTTTGCGAAGCGGGCGCACGGAACCGAGTGCGAACGAAGAGTCGCGCCCGCAGACTTCGCGAGCGGAAAAGCTGCTCGAAGAGTTCGAGAACAGTGCCAAGGGCTGGTTTTGGGAAACTACGCGCGACGGTACGCTCGCCTACATCAGCAAGAGCGTCGCCGCGGCGCTCGGCCGAGAGCCGGAGGACCTAATCGACCGGCCCTTCACCGATCTCATTTCGACCGAGACGGATGACGGGGCGGCCACATCCGAACGCACGCTCGGCTTCTATCTGTCGTCCCACGTCGCGTTCCAGGACCTGATCGTTCGAGCGAAGACCAAGAACGAAATTTGGTGGTCGATCACCGGAGCGCCGATTCATGACGAGATCGGCCGCTTCTTCGGTTTCCGCGGCTTCGCCTCCGATCTGACCAAGATGCGACAGTCCGAGGTGGAGCTGGACCGGCTTGCCCGGCAGGATTCCCTTACCGGGCTGGCCAACCGCGAAATGCTTCGCCGCGCGCTCGACGACGCGCTGCTGGCGGCGGTGCGCCGGAAGCACCGTTGCTCGGTTTTCCTTCTCGATCTCGATCGTTTCAAGGCGGTCAACGACACCCTCGGCCACCCTGCCGGCGATACCCTGCTCCGGCTCGTTTCCTTGCGCCTTCGCGACGTAATCGGTGAGCTTGGACAAGTCGGCCGTCTGGGCGGCGACGAATTCGAAGTCGTACTTCCCGCCACCTCCGACAAGACCGAGCTTTCGGGCCTGGCACAGGGCATCATCGATAGCCTGTCGCGGCCGTACACGATCAACGGAACGGCGGTTTCGATCGGCGCGTCCGTCGGGATCGTCACCTCTGATTACGATGATCGCACGTCGGATGACCTGATGCGCGACGCGGACCTTGCGCTCTACGCGGCTAAAGCTGCAGGCAAGGGCTGCTTCCGCTTCTTCGCTCCGGAGATGCATGAGTCTGCCCGCCAGCGCCAGCTGATGGAGTCGGACCTCCGGGTCGCGCTGGAGAAAAACCAGCTGCACCTGGTCTACCAGCCTTGCGTCGACCCTTCGAACGAAACGGTCACCGGATTTGAGGCGCTCATTCGCTGGGAACATCCGGAGCGCGGATCGGTCAGCCCCGTCGATTTCATTCCCCTGGCGGAGGAAATCGGCCTCATCGACGAAATGGGCGAGTGGGTGCTAAGGACGGCGTGCGCAGAAGCAAGCACCTGGCCGGCGAACATCAGCGTCGCGGTCAATCTGTCGCCGATCCAGTTCAAATCCCCTGGCCTTCCGAGCACGGTGCGGATGGCGCTCAACGAGACGGACTTTCCCGCCAACCGGCTGGAGCTCGAGATCACCGAGGGCGTGTTCCTCAGCAACGACGATCACGTCCATGACATGATCGGGAGCCTGAAAGACATCGGCGTCAAACTCGCGCTCGACGACTTCGGAACCGGCTACTCGTCGCTGAGCTACCTGCAGCGAGTCCCGTTCGACAAAATCAAGATCGACCGGTCGTTCGTCAGCGGCGCATCCGATCCGCAAAGCCGGAACGCCGCACTCATCAGGGCGATGGTGTGCCTCGCTTCCGATCTCAACATGCTGACGACTGCGGAAGGGGTCGAAACAGCTGACGAGCTCCTGCTGGTGCGCAACCTCGGCTGCTCGTTGGAGCAGGGATACATTTTCGGAAAGCCGATGCCGGCCGATGAGGCTCGTGAATTCGCTGCGAAGGGAGCTGCCACGCTTCCCGAGCAACTTCCGGCACGCGAGCCCAGAATCCGAATCATCCGTGCGGCGCTGCTCCACTATCAGGGACAGGTGAAGGGCGCGCGCCTCCGCAACATATCGAGCGGCGGGGCGCTGGTCGAATGCCGTGAAGAGTTGCCAGTCGGAGCAAAAATCCAGCTGGATTTCGCCGCCGGCGGCCTGATCGATGCGGAGATCCGCTGGACCAGGGGCACGCAGTTCGGCTGCCAGTTCACCAAGAAGTTCGACCTCAAGCTGTTGAAGACACCAGAACCGCCCAAGAAGGCGCCGAGACTAATGGCTCCGAGCTATTTGATGGGGTCCGAAGGGGCTGACGGCAAGTAATCTTCCGCGTTCGCGAGACGTGGTGACCCCGACAGGATTCGAACCTGTGACCTACGGATTAGGAATCCGGCGCTCTATCCTGCTGAGCTACGGGGCCATCCGGCCGCGGGAATAGGCACTGAAATGCCGCCGATCAATTCACCTGATCGGGCGGAGTGACCGGCAGCGGCAGCGGCGCGATCGGGATTCCTTCCTCGATGAGCGACTTCGCTTCGGCTGCCGTAGCATTGCCGTGGACCGGCCTCTGCTCGATTTCCCCCAGATGCATGGCGCGCGCCCGCTCGGCGAAGCGGTCCCCAACCCAATCCGAACCCTTCAATAGCTCGGCCTGGAACGCCGCAAGCTGCGTCAGATTGGGCGCGTTGCCTTTCTTCGGGACACGGGGCGCCATTGGTGCTTTCGTCACTCGATTCGATTGGCACATCGGGCACTGGACCAGCCCGCGCTCGCGCTGCTCCTCATAGTCCGCGCTCGATCGGAACCAGGCTTCGAAACGATCGCCGCTTTCCTCACACTGAAGATCGAATACGATCACTGACCGACTGCCTGCGGTATGGGTCGCCGGTGCGACATCGCCGGCAGACGCTGGCGGACATCCTCGATTCGGCCGAGATCGACGTCGGCGAAGCCAACTCCGATCCGCTCTTCCATGTTCAGAAGCACCTCGCCCCACGGATCGACAACGAGGGAGTGGCCGTAGGTCCGCCGCCCGTCCTCATGCTCACCGGATTGCGCGGCGGCGACAACGAACAGCCCCGCCTCGATCGCACGGGCGCGCAGGAGCACCTCCCAGTGCGCGTTGCCGGTCGGAACGGTAAAAGCCGCGGGGACCGAGATCATTTGGGCACCGGCTTCGCTGAGCCGCTCAAATAACGCCGGAAACCTGAGGTCATAGCAAATGGCGAGACCGAGGCGGCCGACCGGTGTCCCTTCGACCACCACCGCCTTCGATCCGGCGTCATACGAGGCCGACTCACGCCAGCTTTCGCCCGTCGGCAAATCGACATCGAACAGATGCATCTTGTCGTAGCGCGCGCGAACCTCTCCGTCGGAGTCGATCACGAAGCCGCGATTGGCGAGCTTTCCGGTTCCGGTCTTCAGAGCGAGCGATCCCAGATGCACCCAGATTCCGTGCCGCTTCGCTGCGGCACGGACGGCGGCGAGCACCTCGTCCTCGTCTTCGCTTCGGAATTTGCTCGCAGCGCGTGCTTTGTCGCGATCGAGAATCCCCGACATCTCCGGCGTGAAGAGAATCTCGGCTCCTCCACTCGCAGCCTGCCCCGCCGCATCCGCGAGCGCCTCAGCGTTCGCCGCCGGATTTATCCCGGTGGAGGACTGGAAAATGGCGATCCGAGTCATTGGGCGAACAAATCGTTGAGCTTGCCGTCGCGTTCAAGTGCATAAAGGTCGTCGCAGCCGCCGATATGGCGCCCACTGACGAAGATCTGCGGCACGGTCGTCCGGCCGCCGGCGCGCTGGATCATCTCCATCCGCATGGGTCCGCCGCCATCGATCACATATTCGATGAACTCGACCTGCTTGGTTTCCAGCAGCCGCCGGGCGCGGATGCAATAACCGCAGGTGGACTTGGTGTAGATTTCGACGCTCGCCATCTAGCCCTTTCAAACAATCTGCGTGGGCCGGATCATCCGGGCCCAGCTGACCAGCTCGACCCGCGCTGCTCCAGCCCGCTTCAGCGTTCTTGCACAAGCATCGGCGGTGCTTCCAGTGGTCAGCACATCGTCGACAAGAATGACGAGCCGCCCGCGGAGCTTCGCCTTCGGGTTCGCCCGAAATGCGCCGGACACCGTCCGTCGCCGCTGAAGCATGTTCAAACCATTGAGAGGTGGGGTAGATTTCACCCGCTTCAAGGCATGGACCGACAGAGGTACCTTGAGGCGGCGTGACAATTCCCGGGCAACAATCGCCGATTGGTTGAAACCTCGGCGCCACAATCGGCCTCGATGGAGCGGAACAGGAATGAGAATACTGTCTTCCCGCGGCTCGCCGATTAGCGGGGCCATGTAGCGCGCCATCGTACGCGCCAGCGCAACCTTTCGCCCATGCTTCAATCGGATCGCGATCGCGCGGGTGATGTCGTCGTAGGCGACTGCCGAGCGCATCCGGGCCAGACGGGGTGGCCTGGCAAGGCAGGCGGCGCAGGTTTCCGCGTCCGTCGACTGCAGCGGCAAGCCGCAGACCGTGCAGCCGCCCGTGCCGAGCCATTCGATCTGCCGCCAGCAGTCGATGCAGAAGCTGTCGACTTCATCCACAATCGTCCCACACCCCCCACAGCGGGCAGGGAGCGCGAAATCGAGAACTATTCGGGAGGCGCCTTTCAGAGCGCCGACGATGCGCATGCATCACTTGTCGCGCACCAACTCCCGTCGCACAAGCGCCGCCGTGGCGGACCTCTTCGACAATCGAGCGCGGATGGTGCGGCGGGACCGGGCTTTCCGTACCGGTCCGGCGCTCTTCCTCTACGAGCGCGCATTCGACGACATCCTCGAGAGATTGGGCGGGATTCGGCGCAATTTCGAATCCGCGCTTTTGATCGGGACTCCCGATCCGGGTTGGCCGGAGCGATTGGAGCGCTTCGCAACGAAGGTACAATCCGCCGATCCGGGCGCGAGATTTGCCGAGGCTGCCGGTGGCATTCAGGCGGATGCAGACCTGATCGATTTTCCGGCGGCGAGCTTCGATTTGTGCGTTGCCTTGGGCACGCTGGATACGATCAACGACCTGCCCGGCGCTCTGCTCCGGTTGCGCTACGTTCTTCGGCCCGATTCGCTGCTGATCGGAGCAATCTCGGGCGGCGACACCCTGCCGCAGTTGCGCGCGGCAATGCGCGCAGCCGATGCAGTCTCGGGAGAAGCTGTGCCCCGTGTTCATCCGCGAATCGAAGCCGCGTCGCTCGGGCAACTGCTTGCGGCCGCCGGTTTCAGGATGCCGGTCGTCGATGTCGACCGGGTGAAGGCCTCGTATCGCGGCTTGCGCGACCTCGCCCGGGATTTACGCGCAATGGGGATGACAAACGTGCTGAGCCAAAGGACGCGGACGCCGCTCACTCGAGCTGCGCTGGCTGCCGCGGAAGAGCAATTCAGCCGTAGCCAGCAAAATGGAAGAACGGTCGAGACGTTTGAGCTGCTCCATTTCGCCGCATGGACCAGCTGATCGGATAGGCCTGAAGCGGCGTTAACCGCACACGCTGCAGAACTTGTTAACCCCCTCCAACTACATTTGTCTCCGTGGACGTGGACCAGAGGAGGGTGGCTTGGACGCTATCCGGCAGACTTTGCGCAGGCTAATTGCCGACAGGCGAGGTGCGACTGCTATCGAATACGGACTGATCGTCGCGCTTATAGCGATCACCATGTCTAGTGCCTTGTCGCTGCTGGGTGGCGGCAACGGCGGCATGTGGACGAAGATTGCGGCGCAGGTGACCAGCGCCACGAGCTCAGCAAACGGCTGATTTCCGGCGTCAGACGTGGCGGGTGCCGTAGACGATCAGTTTCACCTTTTCGCCAGGGCGTAGCTGTGAGTTGCTGGCCAACCCGTTCAGCGAGAGGAATCGCTCCAGCCTGAAATCGCGATAGGCCATGTTCGCAGCCAGCGACTGCACCGTGTCGCCGGGCTTGACCGTGTAAATATGAATCACTCGCGGCCTGATCTCCGCCGCCTCCGCCGGAGTCAGCTTGCGCAGCGAATTCACCATGGACGCGAACGGCCCGAACCCCGACCCGGCTGCGGTCATCGTTGCGAAATAATAGACGCGGTCCGGACCCCATTGGTAGGCCGCCACACTGATGTCCACGGCACCGGAATCGGTGCCGGCCCGAACGGTGGTGAATGCCGCGGGCATGCCGTTGACCGTTGTGTGGTGCGGGCGCGGGACCACGAGGCGCTGGCCATCTCCAGCCAATTGCTGAAGGACGGCAAGGGTGAAACTGTCCAGTGACCCGCGATACCGGCCACCGCTGAACTCAGCCTCGCCTGCCGACCCGCTGACGGAGACCGCGTCCGCCCCGTTGTCCATCAGGTAGCCAACCGGGACCGTGAACTGGATCCTTAGATCGGGATGCGTGAAAGTGCGGCCGTCGATGATTCCCTGGGCTGGGTCATCGTCAACGTAGATGCCTTCGAGTTGGCTCAAAAACTCGTCGCGGTTGCGGATTCCGGCACCAAAACGACCGCTCGCACGCGCATCGGCCATCATCCGCTGAATTCGGTTCTCCGTAAGCGGATGAGTCATCGCCCATTCGGGCAGCTTGCGGTTTTTGCGCCCCTGCACCCGGGCCTGCAGAGCGGTTTCACGACTGATCGCCTGGAGAATGGCAGGTGCGCCTTCCGGATCATACCCGGCGGCAACCATATATTTCAGCCCCAGCGTATCGGCTTCATATTCCTGCTCACGCGAGAAGCTAAGCGTCTGAAGCTTCGCAGTGATGAGGCTGCCGATCGCTCGTTCCGCTTCGACACCACCGAAAACACTTCCCATCAGGATTTGCGGCCAGATGCGCCATTCGAGCTGGTTTTCGATCGCTTCCCGCTGCTGCGCATGACGGGCGGCAACGTGCCCGATTTCATGACCGAGTGTGAAAGCCAGTTCCGACTCGTCGTCCATCAAGCTCATCAGCTGGCGAGTGATGTAGACATAGCCGCCGGGCACGGAGAAGGCGTTATCGACAGCCGAATTGAGCAGAGTGAAGTGCAGCGCGCTGCCTTGATTTGCGATTCCCGAAAAGGCGCCCACCCGGTGTCCCACTGCAGCAACATAGACGGCACGCCCATTGGTTTCGGCGCCACCGAACTCGCGCACGACTTCGGGATTTTGCCGCTGCGCCTCAGCGACATAGCGAGGGTCGAGTTCGCCCCCCTGATACTGCGCCGGCACGGAGGATGGCGCAAACGCCGCCACTGCCGCGGCCAGGAACAGCAAGCTTCTGCGCATTTCAGCGGACCTCTTTTTCCAGAGATTGGAAATCCGACCCTGAACGAGAGATGATGGCGCGCAGTTCCTGCCGGTTAGCCCATCGCGAGGAACTTGGCCCGGCGTTGCGCGCGCAACTCGTCACCGCCGAGCCGAGAACAACCGTCGAGTTCCTCGACAATGGCGGATCTGAGCGTTTCCATCGCTGCTTCCGGATCGCGGTGCGCGCCGCCGATTGGCTCCGGAACGATCCGGTCGATCACTCCGAGCGATCGAAGGTCATTTGCGGTTACGCGCATTGCCTCCGCCGCGTCCGGAGCCTTGTCCGCGGTTCTCCACAGGATGGAAGCGCAACCCTCGGGAGAAATCACCGAATAGACCGCATGTTCGAACATCAGCACCCGGTTCGCGGTCGCGAGCGCGACCGCTCCGCCCGAGCCGCCCTCGCCGACGATCGCGGCGATCAGCGGCACCTTCAGCTCGAGGCATTCTTCGGTCGAGCGGGCGATCGCTTCCGCCTGGCCCCGTTCCTCCGCCTCGACTCCCGGAAAGGCTCCAGGCGTATCGACCAGCGTCACCACCGGTAGATGGAATCGGTCCGCCATGCGCATCAGCCGGATCGCCTTGCGGTAGCCTTCCGGCTTGGCCATCCCAAAATTGTGCCGGAGGCGGGAGGCGGTATCCTCGCCCTTCTCGTGCCCCATCAGCATGACCCGTCGGCCATCGATCTTTGCGAACCCGCCGACGATCGCCGAATCTTCGGCAAAGCTGCGGTCACCAGCCAGAGGAATGAATTCCTCGGTCATCGCCGCGACGTAATCCTTGAAGTGCGGCCGCTCCGCATGCCGGGCGACCTGAGTCTTCTGCCAGGGTGTCAGTCGCGCATAGGTGTCGCGAAGAAGCTTCGAGGCTTTGGCTTCCAGCCGGTCCACCTCGGCGTCGATATCCATGCCGCCGCTGCTCGCAGTCTCTCGCAGCTCTCGCACTCGAGTCTCGAGTTCGGCGATCGGCTTTTCGAAATCGAGATACGTACGCATTTGAACCGGCGCCTAGGCGGGCGCGGCCAGAGGGTCAACGATGCGCGTCGGCGAGCGGATGGCATGCATTCACCAGTTCGACCAGGCGCTCAGCGTCTACATGGGTGTAAATCTGCGTCGTGGCGATATCGGCGTGGCCAAGCAAAGCCTGGAGAACGCGTAAGTCCGCTCCCCCGGCGAGGAGGTGTGTGGCGAAGGCATGCCGAAGCACGTGCGGGCTGATCCGTTCTGGCGCGATCCCTGCGTCAGCGGCCATCTGACGAACCAGCTGGAAGAGCCGCACCCGGCTTAAGTGCTTCTTTCCGCTCGGGAATAGCCATAAGCCGGATTTGGGCACATGCTCCAGCCAGCGAGCGACGGCTTGCTCGGCGCGGGACGAAATGGGCACCAACCGTTCCTTGCTTCCCTTGCCGCTCAGGATCAGGAATGCCTGGCCCGGGCGCAAAGCACCGCGCGGGAGGCTGACGAGTTCGCTGGCGCGAAGTCCCGAACCGTAAAGCAGTTCGAGCAGCGCCACGTTGCGGAGCGCCATCGGTTCTCCGCTCGACGCGCGCTCTTCCGCCTGCCGGAACAGCATCTCGACGTCGGCAGTGTCGAGTACCCGGGGAAGCGGGCGCTGGAGCTTCGGCTGCGGGAGCGCGCCCGAAGGATCATCGGAGCGTAGTGAATCATCGACTAGGAAGCGATAGAAGCGGCGAAGCGCTGCTGAACGACGGGCAACCGTCGAGGGCGCGAGCCGAGCCCAGCGCTGCCCAAGCATTCCGACGGCACCTGCAGACGCGCTCCCAAGTTCGCCGTCCAAATCCTCTGCAGCCTTTTCGAGGTCACTGCGGTAGGCGACAAGCGTGTTCGCCGAAGCACCCGCTTCCGCTGCCATCATATCGAGGAAACGGTCGACGAGCGCTCGGTCGGAGTCGCGCACCTGCCGATCAGGTCCTTGCCAGCGCCTCGGCGGCGATCATTCGCGCAGTGTAATCCTGTCCGGTCTTCCGGAGTGCGGCGACCGCATGAAAAAGGTGGGCAGACGGCACATCGGACCATGAAGCGGTCTGAAAGCCGGTTCCGGCAAGTACCAGCACCGTCGCCGGCTGGTCACGATCGGCTGCGGCATCGATCATCGCGGTCCAGTTGGAGGTTCGCTCCAGATGCAAACCATAACGGCTGTTGAGTCGCGAAGCGGTCGCAAGGTCGATCCGCCCCAAGGCCGCAAGCCCAGCCACCAGCAGCTGGCTGCGCTTCTTATTGGGGCTGTCGTCGCGATCGATGAAACCGCCGAGACGCCCCAGGTCGATCGAATTGGGCGAAGCCAGCGCAAGCATCGCCCAGCACCGGTCAGCGGCCTTGTCGTCCATCCGCTGCACGGCCGAATTCCACCTCGCCGCATCCCGATCGAGACCGCCGGCCAGCATCGAGGCGATCAGTTCCGGAGCATCGGCCGCTAATTTCGGATCGGGATCGATCCGCGCCGCCGCTGCGGCCAGGAGAGCCCGGGAAGCCTCGATCTGCAGCGGATCTTTGCCGTCGCCCCACAGGTGCCGCATCGCAGCAAGCCGCGTATCGTTATCGCGACCGGCGAAGGCCAGCCGCACCTGCCACGCATCGCTGGCGCCGAGATCGTTTGGATCGGTAGCATCGTAAATCTGCGAATAAAAATCGACCAGCGCCTGCGAAGAAAAAACACCCAGACCCGTGGCGATGCGCGCCGCCTTGAGTCGCGCCGAATATGGGATCATCGGCGCCCGGGCGTACCATGCGCGCAGCTGAAGCGAGGCTGCGTTGATCAGCCGATCCGGCGGGTTCATGGCCGTCGCCGTGGAAAGCCCGTAGCGCCAGGCTGTCAGGCTATCGACCGGGTCCCATTCAATGGTTGCGGCGCGTCCGCTTTCGCCGGCTGCTCCGACCACCTTCTGGGCCAGATCGAGATCAATGCCGCCGACTGAGCCTCTTCGTCGGGCCGAATCGAGTTGCGATCCGGCCGTCTGTTGATCGCCGTCAAGCGCCGAACACATTGCCTGCACTAACGGATAGGCTGTGCTCTCCACCTTCTGCATCTGGTCGGCGATCGGGCAGAGCCCGGCGGGATCGGACGTCGCCAGATCGGTTTGCACTGCAACCTGCACCATCTTCGGCGTGAATTTGTCGGTGTCGACGGAGTCGACCAGCATTCGCGCCGCATCCGCTTCTCCCATTCGAAGAAGCAGCCAAGCGCGTTCGGCGGCCCAGTCCACGGGATTTACGCCGCCGGGGGCGTGCGCTTTGGCAAGAAGCGCATCGCGGAGGGCAATATGAAGCCAGCGCGATGCCAGCGGTGTGTCCGTTTGGCGAAGCAGAGAGGACAGGAAGACGCCGCTGGCGGTGCCCCATGGATTTGCGCCAAGCCCGATTCGGATTGGGTCGAGCGCTCCGGCGGTGAATGGGTCGCGTCGGGCGAACACCGGATATTCTACGGCGGGAGCGGCCTGCTGCTGTTGCTGCTGTTGTTCGATTGCCGAGGCGTCCGATCCACTCACCACCTCGGTCTGAGTGTCTCCCCCGCTATCGGCCGGCTGCGCAGCGGCCGGCGGAGCAGCCGTCGCAGAACTGGCCGTATTTGACGGCGCGACAGAATTCGCCACCTGCCCCAGCGCAGGAATCGCAAGTGCAGCCGCCGCTCCTGCGAGCAGCAGATGCTTAGTGCGAAGCCGCAGCATTTGTGACGTCGATTTCGACCGGGTGTGTCGGAACCTCATGCGCGCGGCTGGACAAGAAGATCAGCCCTCCGGCAATAATGACGACGAGGATGATGAGAATGATGATTGCGCGCGGCATCGGCCCTTCCAAGGTGAACAGCGGAATGGCGGGCTTTTGCCCGACCATCGGGGCCGCTGTATAGCCCCGATGGAAAAAGTGCGGGAAAGGCTCGATCGCCCGATCGTCCTGGTCGGCCTGATGGGCGCAGGAAAATCGACCGTCGGCAAACGGTTAGCGGCCCGGCTTGGTTTGCCCTTCGTCGATACGGACACCGAAATCGAGAGCGCCGCGGGCCTCACGGCAGCGGAAATTTTCGAGCTCTACGGCGAGGCCGATTTCCGGGATGGCGAACGCAGAGTCGTGGCTCGGCTGATGGATGGCGAACGCAAGGTCATTGCGACCGGCGGTGGCGCGTTCGTCGACCCGCGCACTCGGGAACTCCTCAACACGCAGGCGATCACAATCTGGCTGGATGCGCCAGTCGAGGTGCTGGTGGAGCGTACCGCCCGGCGCGACACGCGCCCGCTGCTTCGCAATGGCGATCCCCGCAAGACTCTGAAGCAATTGGCCGAGCAGCGCCGTCCGGCTTACGCGGAAGCCCATATTCGAATCGTGACCGGAAACGGCGCGCATGGCGATGTCGTCGAAGCGATCCTGGAGCAGCTGGCCGCGCGACTCTCGCTAGATTAGCTCTCCGCAAACCCTGTGGATCGTCTCCACTGCGGCCGTGCTGACAGACAGCGTCGCGTCAGGATTGAATTGGCGCAGTTCGATATCCGTGCTCGTCCGCCTTACCAGCTCCTTGAGGAGAACGAGGCGGTTTCCCTCTGACGAACTCGCATTGAGGATCACCAATACGTCGTCGCCAATCGCGATCGGCGACCGCGGCGACACAGCGATCCGACGCCCTGGCCGAAAGCGAGGCCACATCGAATCTCCAACAACCGTAATGGCGTAGGCCTCGTCATCCGCGGCAAGGCTGGGCGGACGGGGTAGCCGCTCGATCGACCGTCCATTTTCGACTTCGAGAAGCTCGATCCTGCTTCCAGGGCTTCCCCACTCTCCCGCAAGGGCCGTAACCAACAAGGGAAGCGGTTGTGGCTGCGCGGGGTTCCAGGCGCGCTGGGCACCCTCCCCCACTGACCCGGCGTTGTTACTAAGATAATTTGGCTCCGCACCGACTCGCAATGCTTCAAACTCAGCAAGCGACGAACCGGCAGCGGTCAACAGTTTCTCTAAAGTCCGGCGCGACGGATTCCCGTGCCGCCGCATGTCGGCCCAAACCGTGCGACTAACCCCTGCCTTCACCGCCCAGGCATTGGCGCTCAAACCCTCCGGCTTGAATCGCATCAACTCGCGATAGATTTGCGATTCGTCAGCCCCCGCCATGCATGTCGTCTATCGCGAGCGGCGGCATTTGCTCCATTTCAGACTAATCTAACACTAAAGTGCTTGACGGACTGTTCGATATGTCCGGAACAGTACGCTTTTGGACTATTTCGGGTTAGTCTCTTAACGGATCGGCACGGAAACACAATGAGTTAGTAACCGTTTGGTCAGATACTAGATGCTCGGTGTTGGAGGAATGATGGAAGTCCGCGCGAAACAACAGTTCATGAAGATCACGGTGCGCTTTGAAGAGCGCTCGGATGGCGGCTTGCGCGCGTGGAGCGGCCCCCTGAGGAAGCGCGCGAGCTGTTCGGCCGGCTCGAGGCGGCGCGCCTGGAAGTCGAGACGATCCGCGGTATCAGCGCTCGCACTCCTATCGCTGAACCCGCATGGCTAAGGCCGCTGGGCTGGAGCGAAGCCCTACTCGATCCCGCGGACTAGACGCCCTCCGGCAACTCGCCGCCGCCCGAGAATTCCGCAAGATATGGTCCGATGGCAGGCGCTTCCCAGCCTGCTGTGGCGACGAATCCCCGATTGAGGAAGGTGGGCTTGCCGTAGGCGAGCGGCTGTCCGTTCGTGCCGTCCACTCGCCCTCCAGCGGCGACCAAAACGGCGTGTGCCGCCGCCGTATCCCATTCGCTGGTCGGCGACAGACGAGGATAGATGTCCGCCTTCCCTTCGGCGACAATGCAGAATTTAAGGCTGGAGCCGATCCCGACGTAATCCGACGCGCCGACCGCCTCGAGATAGTCGGCTGTCGGCTGGCTGAAGTGCGATTTCGATGCGACGGCGGTGAGCTTGTCGCCGGGTTGGCGGGTACGGATCGAACGCCGGCCATCGCCATCCTCGATCCAGGCGCCCTCACCAACCAGTCCGGCGTAGATTGCGCCGCGCGCCGGCGCGAACACCGCGCCGAGCAAAGGCTCCCCACCGGAGATCAGCCCGATGTTGACCGTGTAATCATCGCCGCCACGGACGAACTCCTTGGTCCCGTCGAGCGGATCGACAAGGAAGAAAGTGTCGCCGATCGCCGGGATTCGCCCGGCCGCGACTTCCTCCTCGGCTACGACAGGGATGGTCGGCGCTGCTCTCGCCAAAGCCGCGAGGATGATCAGCTCGGCGGCGCGGTCAGCCTCGGTAACCGGCGACAAATCGGTCTTGTGCTCCACATCAAACCCGCGCTCGACGATCTCAAGGATCGCTGCCCCGGCTTCCCGCGCAGTGACGGTAATCGTCTCCAGAAGTTGGCGGTAGTTCATCAGCCAGCCCGTTCGTGCTGAGGAGGGACTGAGCGAAGCCGAAGGCCCGTCTCGAAGCACGCGCGAAGTCCTTCGAGACTCCGTTTCGACAAGCTCAATGGCTCCTCAGGACGAACGGCGACTGACATTACCGGGCCCCCATCCGGATCGCGCCGTCGAGCCGAACCGTGCCGGCATTCATGTACGGATTTTCGATCAGGAAAACGACCAGCCGGGCGTAATCCTCGGGCTTGCCCAAGCGCTTCGGGAACGGAACCTGCGCCGCCAGCGCCTCCTGCACGTTCTCCGGCATTCCGGCCACCATCGGCGTCCTGAACACGCCGGGCTGAATCGTGTTCACCCGCACCCCCTCGTTCATCAGGTCGCGGGCGATCGGAAGCGTCATCGCCAGAACGCCGCCCTTGCTCGCCGAATAAGCCGCCTGGCCGATCTGCCCATCCTCGGCCGCAACCGACGAGGTGTTGATGATCACGCCCCGCTCGCCGTCTTCGCCGACCGGATTGAGCTGAACCATTCCGAACGCCGATTGGGCGATACAGCGGAATGTGCCGACGAGGTTGATCGCGATCACCTGCTCGAACATCTGCATCCTGTGCATCTTGGGTTGCTTGGTTTCCTTGTCGCGGCCGACGGTCTTGGCCGCGGGCGCGATCCCTGCGCAGTTGACCAGCACCCTCTCCTGCCCGTGCGCCGCCCTTGCCTTCTCGAACGCCGCGGCAACCGCCTCGTCGGAGGTTACGTCGCATTCGCAGAAGATGCCGCCGATTTCGGATGCGACCTTTTCGCCCTTGTCCGCATCGCGATCGAAGATGGCGACCTTGGCGCCGCGCCGCGCCAGCTCGCGCGCTGTCGCTTCGCCGAGCCCTGAGGCGGCGCCTGTCACGACCGCGGCAAGTCCGTTGATTTGCATTCCGTTCTCCCGTCATCCCGGCCCACGAGCCGGGATCCGCCTTTTCTTCAGCGGCGGTAGAAGTAGAAGGCGGATGCCGGGTCAAGCCCGGCATGACGATTACTCTTCCGACGCCTCCACCCTCACAAGCACCGTCCCCTCGCTCACCTGCGCCCCTTCGCGCGCGTTGAGCTCGGCGACAACCCCGTCGAACGGAGCGGTCAGCGCATGCTCCATTTTCATCGCTTCCAGCGTGAGCAAGCGTTGTCCATTGGCAACCTTTTCACCGGTCGAAACCTCGACCGCGGTCACCTTCCCAGGCATCGGCGCCTCGATCTCGCCATCGTGGACGCCGTGCGAAGTGCCGGTGCCGCGCGAGTCGAGTGCGAATTCGAACGCCTGCCCTTCGTGGAACACGACGACGCGGTTGTCGTCCGCGAAGCCCGAGACTTCGGCAACTTCTTCCTCATCGCCGAGCTCAACGGGACTGCCGCTCAAAGTTACTGAGAGCCGCGAAGGCGCATTCAGCCGAAAGCCAGCCAAACCTGGGGCAGCCGCATTCTCCTCGGCGGAGAGTATCGCGACGGTGGCCGCAGCGCGCTGGATACTCTCATCCGGGTCGGCCGGCGGGACCAGCTCGGCGAGATGTTTCTCGATGAAGCCGGTCTCGATTTCGCCCGCTTCAAAGTCGGAGTGAGTAACGGCGTTCAAAAGCAAAGCAGCGTTGGTGCGCACCGGCCAGACTTCGGTTTCGTCAAGGTATCCGGCCAAGTCCTCGATCGCAGCCTCCCGGGTTTCCCCCCAGGCGACAATCTTTGCGATCATTGGATCATAGAATGGCGAGATCGCATCAGCCTCCTCGACGCCGGTATCTATTCTCGGGATCGTGTAGAGCGCTGCGTTTTCAGGCCATGGCTCCGGCATTTGGAAATGCTCGAGCCACCCGACACTCGGCAGAAATCCCTTCGCCGGGTCCTCCGCGTACAGCCTTGCTTCGATCGCGTGGCCGTTGATCGCCAGCTCGTCCTGCGTCTTCGGCAGCTTCTCGCCTGACGCAACTCGGAGCTGCCATTCGACGAGGTCCTGGCCGGTGATCTCCTCGGTCACCGGATGCTCGACCTGAAGCCGCGTGTTCATTTCCATGAACCAGATGCGGTCGGCGCGAAGCCCCTCGGACGCGTCGGCGATGAACTCGATCGTGCCGGCATTCTCGTAGTTGACTGCCTTGGCGGCGCGGACCGCGGCGCCGCACACCGCCTCTCGCGTTTCCGCGTCCATGCCGGGCGCGGGGGCTTCTTCGATCACTTTCTGGTGGCGGCGCTGGAGCGAACAGTCCCGCTCGAACAGGTGGACGACATTGCCGTGGCTGTCGCCAAACACCTGCACCTCGATGTGGCGCGGCGAGAGGATGTATTTCTCGATCAGCACGCGGTCGTCGCCAAAGGAGGACGCGGCCTCGCGCTTGGCGCTGTCGAGCGCGTCGTCGAACTGAGCGGGCTCATCGACCCGGCGCATGCCCTTGCCGCCACCGCCCGCGACTGCCTTGATCAGCACCGGATAACCGATCGCGTCGGCTTCCTTCCTCAAGCGCGCCGGGTCCTGGTCCTCGCCGAGATAGCCGGGGGTCACCGGCACACCCGCCTCGGCCATCAGCTTCTTCGCCGCGTCCTTGAGGCCCATCGCGCGAATGCTATCTGGCTTCGGCCCGACCCAGATCAGGCCCGCGTCGATGACGTCTTGAGCGAACTCGGCATTCTCCGAAAGGAAGCCGTAGCCGGGGTGGATCGCCTCGGCTCCGGTCGCTTTCGCCGCTTCGATGATCTTGTCGCCGCGTAGATAGGATTCGCGCGCGGGGCTCGATCCGATGTGCACGGCTTCGTCCGCCATGCGTACGTGCAGCGCCTTGGCGTCGGCGTCGGAATAAACCGCGACAGTGCGGATGCCCATCCGCCGCGCGGTGCGGATCACCCGGCACGCGATCTCCCCGCGATTGGCGATCAGGAGGGACTTGATCATTCGGCGGCGACCCGCATCGGCTCTTCGTCCGACAGCGGTTTGAGTCCGAGCTTGGCGAACAGCGCGGCGTCCGCATCGTCACCCGCATTCGCCGTGGTCAGCAATTTGTCGCCGGTAAAGATGCTGTTCGCACCAGCGAGGAAGCAGAGCGCCTGAGTCGCCTCGCTCATGCTCTCGCGGCCCGCCGAGAGGCGGACCATCGATTGGGGCATCGTGATCCGCGCGACGGCGACGGTTCGGACGAACTCGATGTCGTCGATCATCTTCATACCATCGAACATGTCGCCGAGCACTGTGCCCTTGACCGGCACCAAAGCATTAATGGGCACGCTTTCGGGGTGGCGCGGAAGCGTGGCGAGCGCGTGGATGAAGCCGACGCGGTCGTCGCGGCTTTCGCCCATGCCGACGATCCCGCCGCAGCAGACGGCGATGCCGGCGCGCCGCACCTCCTCCAGCGTGCCGAGCCGCTCCTGGAAGGTCCGGGTGGTGATGATCGCGCCATAATGTTCGGGCGAGGTGTCGATATTGTGGTTGTAATAATCGAGCCCGGCGTCGGCGAGCGCGCGCGCCTGATTACCCGTCAGCATGCCGAGAGTCATGCAGGTTTCGAGGCCCATTGCCTTCACTTCGGCGACCATGCGGGTGAGCGCGGGCATGTCGCGGTCCTTGGGCTCGCGCCACGCCGCACCCATGCAGAAGCGCTGCGATCCCGCCGCTTTCGCCTCGCGCGCGGCGGCGAGCACGGCGTCGACGTCCATCAGCTTCTCGGCCTTGAGCCCGGTGTGCGCATGCACCGACTGCGCGCAATAGCCGCAATCCTCGGGGCAACCGCCGGTCTTGATCGACAGCAAAGTGCAGAGCTGAACCTCGCCCGCCGCGTGGTGCGCGCGGTGCACTTCGGCAGCGTGGAACACGAGTTCCGTGAACGGCAGGTCGAACAGCGCCGCGATCTCGGCGCAGGTCCAGTCGGTGCGGGGCAAATTCGGCCTCATAGAATTCCTCGCCACTCTTGTTCGTGCCCGATGCCATTATTCGACATTCCGGGTTCCGACAGAGTGCGAGGCGTCTCAATCCAATTAGAAATCCGGCGCTTAGGCCGCTCGTGCCAACTTAGATTGAAAGCCCAATAGGTCAGGAAGAATTCCATTTCGCTGTAGGGCAGGTGGTCGTGAATCCACCATGCCAGACGCTTCCAATCGCCTTCGGCCCCAAATCGGTCATAGAAACTAGGGATTACAATGCAGGCTGTTGCGCCAACACAATTCTCGGCATCGCGTAAATCCCAGATGTGGCCCGCTGCGTTAGATGCATTGCTGGCGCAGCTGAGGTTGTGCTTATTTCCGAACTCATTGACCTGTGGTGATCGGTAGGCCGACCGAACCGCAATTCTTCCAAAGGCGTCTTGCAGCGGTTCTAGTAGCTGTTCGCAGAGCTGCTTGCCGGCAGCGATTGCAAGTTCCGGATCACTCGGGACGTTGTCGAAGCCGTTAAGGGAGGCGATCTCCGAATACAGAAAGTCACGCATGAAAAACGATTTGGACAATCGTTCGCGCCCAAATCGCTCCAATCCTCTCACCGATGTTGGCTTACGCATGCTCACATCCTGAACACGCCGAACTGCGGACGATCAGGAATCGGCGCGTTCAGCGTTGCGGCGAAGGCGAGGCCGAGGACGTCGCGTGTCTGCGCCGGGTCGATGATCCCGTCGTCCCACAGCCGCGCGGTGGCGTGCCAGGGGTTGCCCTCTTCCTCGTACTTCTCGCGGATCGGTTGCTTGAACTTCTCCACCTGTTTGTTTGTCCATTTGCCGGCGTCGCGGTGCACTGTCGTGAGGACGCTCGCCGCCTGCTCGCCGCCCATCACGCTGATGCGGCTGTTGGGCCAGGTGAACAGGAAGCGTGGGCTATAAGCCCGGCCGGCCATGCCGTAATTGCCGGCGCCGAAGCTGCCGCCGATCAAGACTGTGATCTTGGGCACGCTCGCGGTGGCGACCGCGGTGACCAGCTTGGCGCCGTGCTTGGCGATGCCTTCCGCCTCATATTTGCCGCCGACCATGAAGCCGCTGATGTTCTGGAGGAACAGGAGCGGAATGCGCCGCTGGCAGGCGAGCTCGATGAAATGCGCGCCTTTGACCGCGCTCTCGCTGAACAGGATGCCGTTGTTGGCGAGGATCGCGACGGGGATGCCCCAGATATGCGCGAAGCCGCAGACGAGGGTCGAGCCGAAGAGCGGTTTGAATTCGTGGAATTCGGATGCGTCTACGATGCGGGCGATGATTTCGTGCACGTCGTAAGGTGCGCGCACGTCTTCGGGGATGATGCCATACAGTTCCTCGGCATCGAACAGCGGCGCGCGTGGTTCCTTCAGCTCCAGCCCTGCCCCGGTTTCGGACTGCAAAGTCGAGACGATATCCCGGACGATGGTCAGCGCATGTTCGTCATTCTCGGCGAGATGGTCGACGACGCCCGATTTGCGCGCGTGCAGATCGCCGCCGCCCAGGTCCTCGGCGCTGATCTCCTCTCCGGTCGCCGCCTTCACCAAAGGCGGGCCACCGAGGAAGATGGTCCCCTGCTCGCGGACGATCACGCTCTCGTCGCTCATCGCCGGGACGTAGGCGCCGCCGGCGGTGCAGCTCCCCATCACGCAGGCGATCTGGGCGATGCTCTTCGCGCTCATCTGCGCCTGGTTGAAGAAGATGCGCCCGAAGTGATCGCGGTCGGGGAAGACCTCGGCCTGGTGCGGCAGGTTCGCGCCGCCGCTGTCGACCAGATAGACGCACGGGAGCCGGTTCTGCTCGGCGATCTCCTGCGCGCGGAGGTGTTTCTTGACCGTCAGCGGATAGTAGGTGCCACCCTTCACCGTCGCGTCGTTGCAGACGATCATCACCTGCTTGCCCGACACCCGGCCGATGCCGGCGATGATCCCCGCACCCGGCACTTCATCGTCATAGAGGCCGTTCGCGGCGAGCTGCCCGATCTCGAGGAAAGGCGAGCCGGGATCGAGCAGCCGCTCGACGCGGTCGCGGGGCAGCAATTTGCCGCGTTGGACGTGGCGCTGGCGATGCTTTTCGGGACCGCCTTTCGCCGCCTCGGCAACATCGGCGCGAAGCTTCTCGACCAGCTTGCGGTTGTGCTCGGAACGCGCGCGATATTCGTCGCTTTCGCGATCCACCTTCGTTTCGAGCTTTGGTGCGCTCATAGCTGACGGGCCAGGAACATCGATCTCTGGCCTAGCTGCGATGCCCGAAATTGGCAAAGGCGCGATGGGCCTTCGATTGTGCGAGATCGCGTGTTGACTCTCCTGTTGCGGGAGGCCCTATTGGCATCGGCGAGATGAAAAACCGAGACTATACGATCGGTGAGATCGCTCGCCTCGCCGGCGTCGGTATCAAGACATTGCATCATTATGATGCGATTGGCTTGTTGCGCCCCGCCGGCCGTTCTCAAGCTGGGTATCGGCTTTATGGCCGGCCTGAGCTCGAGCGGTTGCAAGAGATCCTGCTGCTCCGAGCTCTCGGTTTTCGTCTCAGCGACGTTGAGGAAGCGATTTCCGGCACCGGCGACAGGCTTGAGCTGCTTGAACAGCAGCGAGAGCTGACTCGCCGTCGCCAGCGCGATCTCGAACGTCTGCTTGCGCAACTGGACCGCACCATCCGGTCCGAACGAGGAGACGAGACGATGACTGATGAGCAACTGTTCCAAGGGCTGCCGGACGCCCAGTCCTGGCAGACAGCGCTGAAGAAGCACAACGAGCACCTGAAGGAGGAATACGGCGTCACGCCGACGCCCGTCACGGATGCGGAAGGCATGAACGAAATGGCGAAGGAAGCGATTTCCTTCACCCAGGCCATGATCGATGCCCTGCGATCGAAAAAGGCGCCCGGCGACGATGCTGTGAAGCGCAGGATCGCCGAACACTTCGCGTTCATGAGTAGCCACGGGCAGCCGACGGATGCGGCGGGGTTTGTCGCCAGGACCGAATTCTTCCTTTCCGACAGCTTCCACCGTGAGATGCTGGAAGGTCAGCAGATCGGCCTGTCATACTATCTGGCAGCCGCGGCGCGCGCCTTCGCACAATGATGTTGGGATGGGGGAGCCAGGCGCTCCCCCATTTCCCCGGATCACTTCTTCGCCGTTCCCTGCCCCGGGAAGACGAGATGCTTCACGAAGAACGGGAAAACGATGCTTTCCAGGTCCTCGGAGACTTTGCTTCCGTGGTCGCCGTCGTGAAAATACCAATCGTGCGCAATTCCGAATTTCAGAAGTTGCGCGTGCATCGCCTCGACGTCGGTTTTGACGAAATCCTTTGACCCCGTTTCCATCCCGATCCCATCGAGCGACTTCAGCGCCGGGAGGAATTGCGGGACCATCGCGGTCGGCGCGTTGGCGTACCATTCGGCAATCACAAGCGGGTCGAGGACGCCGTTGGTGGTCGGCAGGTCGGCATAGAAAGGCGGCTTGTTCGGATCGGGCGACCAGGCGGCGGCAACGGCGTAGGTGGTCCGGATTCCGAAGTCGCCTTTCGCCACCTGCTCAGGCGTCAGGCCCTCATATTTCTGGCTCTGCCCGGCCGTGATCTCGCGCGGGAGAAGGCAGCAGGGATCGAGCGCGTAAATGGCGCGGAACAGCTCCGGATGGTGCATCGCGATCCGAAGCGTTCCGTAGCCGCCCATCGAATGGCCGAAGAGCCCACGGCTGTCGCGCCGGGCGACGGTGCGGTAGTGGCTGTCGATGTAGGCGATCAAATCCTTGGTGATGAAATCCTCGAAATTCCCGACAGTCGGCGAGTTCGAATACATGCTCCCGCTCATCAGTGTGTCCGTATCCGGCGCCACCACGATGAACTCGCGGCCGGTAGCCTTCATCGCCGCGAGCTGCCGCTCTTCCATCTTCGTCCAGGCGACGGTCCCCTCGGCCTGCGAATTATAGCCGTGAAGGAAGTAGAGCACCGGATAACGCCGGGTCTTGGCTGTGTCGTAACTCGGCGGGAGCAGCACGAGGACTGTCCTGTCCGCGCTATTCTTCTCCAGATTGCCCTCGAGTGACTTGCCGTGGACGGTGATCTTCTCGACCCGCGCCGAGGCGGGCGCCGAGACCAGCATCAACAAGGAAAGCGAAACCGCCGCAAAAAACCTGCCCATCCAATTCACGATCCGCACCTCCCGTTGCGTCGCCGAAACTTCCGCGCCCTTCGTTCGTCCTTTGGTCGAAAAGCGCTGCCCTTCGCGTAGCGCGAGCGGCAATCAATAGCAAAGCACAGCCGAGAGGATTTCATGAAGCTCATCAGCGGAATCACCTTCGCCGCCGCGCTGGCACTCAGCGCCTGCAACACTCAGAACGGCAATAGCGCGGCTCAGCAGCAGGGCGCCGGCACCCAATCGGGAATCGACAAGTCCCTGATGGACACTTCGATCAAGCCGGGCGACGATTTCGACAAATATGCCAACGGAAAGTGGGAGGCGTCGGCGCAAATCCCGCCGGACAAATCGACGATTTCCGTCTTCTCGGTGATCGCGGATCGCGCCGACCAACGCGAGACTGATCTCATCAACAGCATCGTCAATTCCAATCCGGCCGCCGGAAGCGACGAGGCGCGGATTGCCGATTACTACAAGGCGTACACGAACACTGCGGCGATCGAGCAGCGCGGCGTCGCCCCGATCAAGGCAGACGTGGATGCCATCGAAGCAATCGCCGACAAGGGCGCTCTAGCCGATGCGATCGGCCACAGCCTCCGCGCCGACGCCGACCCGATCAACAACACCAATTTCCACACCGAGAATTTGTTCGGGATTTTCGTCACCCAGGCGTTCGACAATCCGACGAAGACCGTGCCCTATGTGATGCAGGGCGGCCTCGGCATGCCGGATCGCGATTATTATCTGTCGAGCGACCCGGCGATGGCGAAGATCCGGGCGGACTACACCCCATATGTCGCGAAAATGCTGTCGCTCGCGGGCTTGCCCAATGCCGATGCGCGCGCTGCGAAGATCGTGGCGCTGGAGCATCAGATCGCGCAGGCGCACGAAAGCCTCCAGGATAGCCAGGACAGTTTCAAGGCGGACAATCCCTGGAAGCGGGCCGATTTCGATTCGAAGGCGCCGGGGATCGACTGGGGCCGGCTGTTCGCGGCTGCGCAACTCGGCAACCAGCAGGATTTCATCGTCTGGCAGCCTGGCGCCGTCACCAAGCTCGCCGCGCTCGTGCAATCGCAGCCGCTCGACGTGTGGAAGGACTGGCTGGCGTTCCACCGGATCAACCAGATGGCCGAAGTGCTTCCAAAGGCCTTCCAGGATGCGCACTTTGCCTTCAACGACACGGAGGTCAAAGGCACTCCGCAACAGCCCACGCGCAACAAGCAGGCAATCGATTCGCTGAACGCCTGGCTCGGCTGGGCGGTCGGCCAGCGCTACGCCGAAAAGTATTTCCCGGCCTCCTACAAGGCCGACATCGACGGGATGGTCACCAACATCAAGGCGGCGCTCGAGAAGAAGATCGACGGCCTCACCTGGATGGCGCCCGCGACCAAGGACGAAGCCAAAAAGAAGGTCGCGACGATGGTCGTCGGCATCGGCTACCCCGATAAATGGCGCGACTATTCGTCTCTCCAGATCAAGGCGGACGACGCGTACGGCAACTTGGATCGCGCTCAGCTGGCGAATTATGAGAACCAGATCGCGAAGATCGGCAAGCCGGTCGACAAGAGCGAGTGGTGGATGACTCCGCAGACGGTCAACGCGGTCAACCTGCCGCTGCAGAACGCGTTGAACTTCCCCGCGGCCATTCTGGACGAGGGGTTCTATGATCCGAAGGCCGATCGTGCGTTCAACTATGGCGCCATCGGATCCATCATCGGCCACGAGATCAGCCACAGCTTCGACAATCTCGGCTCGACCTTCGACGCCTCCGGAAAGCTCCGCAACTGGTGGACCCCCGCCGATCTCACACATTTCAAACAGGCGGGAACGGCGCTCGCGAAGCAATATGATTCCTACGAGGCGCTGCCGGGCCTTCATCTGAACGGCGAGCAGGAGCTTGGCGAGAATATCGCCGACCTCGTCGGACTGGCCGCAGCTTACGATGCCTGGAAAGCGTCGCTCGGCGGCAAGCCCTCACCGGTGATCGACGGCTTTACCGGCGATCAGCGCTTCTTCCTCGCTTATGCTCAGGCCCACCGCGGCAAGCTTCGCGACGCCGCGCTTCGCGCCCGTGTGGCGACGGATGTCCACGCGCCCGGGCCATGGCGGGTGCTGACGGTCAGGAACGTCGACGGCTGGTATCCGGCCTTCAACGTCCAGCCGGGGCAAAAGCTGTTCCTGGCGCCTGAGAAACGCGTCAAGGTTTGGGGCTGAAGCGTCGTCACTGCGAGGAGCGTAGCGACGCGGCAATCCAGGGTAGCGGCATCTAGATTGCGGCGCCCGGCCTCGGCCGGGCTCGCAATGACGGCACTCACCAGCCCATGAACAGCAACAGCTTCACATCGACGGCCGCCCCGGCGGCGCGGCGCTGCTCGACAAAAGCGGGGATCTCCGCTCGCGGGACCAGATGGACGGTGATATCCTCGTGTTCCGTGCCGCCGCCCTCGCCCACCTTGCGGACGCCATGGGCGCGCACGAGGGTGAAGCTTTCCGCGACCATGCCCGGCGAGCTCTGAAATTCGCCCAACCGCTCGATCCGATCGGCGGTGAACCCGGTTTCCTCTTCCAGCTCTTTCACAGCCGTGCCTTCGACCGTCGCATTCTTGTCCTCGTCGCCGACGAGGCCAGCGGGCAATTCGACGCAACGCCGCCCGACCGGCACGCGATATTGCTCGATCAGGATCACCTTGCCGTCATGCTGGGCGAGGATCACCACCGCGTTCGTGCTTCCGGTGCGCGACACAAATTCCCAGCGCCCGCGCTTGAGCGCGCTGATGTACTTCCCCTGCCATACCGTTTGCAGGGGTGCGTCTTTGTCAGGGGTCATAAGAGGATAAGTTTGTCCGGGATCTCGTTGGGATTACCCGCGGTCTTGGGAAAATGTTCCGCGAGGACCGCGCCGACGCGCTCGACCGCAGCACAAATGCCATCGCCGGGGCGGCCTTCGCGCAGATGCTCGATCATCGCCGCCATCGCCTCGCCCCAGGTATGCTCGTCGGCGAACTTGTGGATGGCTTCGTCGCCGATGATCTCGGCCCGCCGCTCCGCGAGCGAGAGGTAGATGAGCACTCCGGTCCGGTCGGCAGTGCGTCCAGCCGCGGCCGCCTGAAAGACCGCAAGCGCCCGCCGCCGGACTCGCCGGTGCTTGGTCGCCGCTGGAGTCAGCAGGAGCCGTAGCGGCATCCAGGTAAGGACAAGCAACGCCACCAGGAATTTCCCGACCGCGAGGATCATCAGGAAGGTCAAAAGCTCGCCAAGGCTCGGGTCCGGATACCATCCCCCGGCGATGTGCAGATACCACCATTGCAGGGCGGTTGGCCGCCATGCCGCCCAGGCGAGCACGAGGATCATCACCAGCACCGCCCAGTCAAGCGCGACGTCGTGGTAGGAATCGCTGATCGGAGTCGCGACGGTGACGATCTCGCCGTCGGTGTTCGCCTCGGCCGCAGCGATCGCTGCACTGACCTCCTCGCGATCGGAATCGCTGAATCGCATCACCATGAGCCCGATGCTCCCCCACCGCCGAACGACCCGCCTCCGCCAGAGAATCCGCCCCCTCCGAAGCCGCCGCCTCCGCCAAAGCCGCCGCCTCCCCAGCTGCCTCCGCCGCCGCTGCCCCAGCCGCGCGACGAATTGGAAAGCGCGTTGAGGCCCCACAGCATCACCCAAGGGCTAATTCCGCTCCCTCGGCGATAGTACTTCCCGCCAACCGGGCGGCGCAGCTTCGACAGGATAACGAACACGAAGATCAAACCCCAGAAGGCGATCGGAAGCGCACCCCCGCCCGAATGCCGATGCGTCTGTTCCTGCTGTTGGGCTTGCGCGATCGCCTGCTCGGCCTGGTCCGGCGGCAGACTCGCCTGCTTGATGATCGCGTCGGTGCCTGCCTCGACGCCTCCATCGTAATCGGGCGGACTCTGCTTGAAGTGCGGCACGATATCCTGGCGGATGATGAGGCCGGACATCGCGTCACTCAGGAAGGCCCCCGCACCGTAGCCCGTTTCGATATCGACCTTCCGCTCGTTTGGGGCGATCAGTAGAATCAGTCCATTGTCGAGCTTTTTCTGCCCGATTCCCCAAGTGCGCCCGAGGCGGTAGCCATAATCCGCGATATCAACGCCCTGAAGGCTCGGCACCGTCGCGATCACCAGCTGCCGGCTGGTCTTCGCCTCCAGCGCCTCGGATTTGCTGGTGAGGTCGGCGATCGTCGCGGGTGAAAGGATGTGCGCTTCGTCGACCACCCGGCCGGTGAGCGGCGGGAAGGTCTGGGCAGCTGCCGGAATGGCGAAGACCGCGAAAAATAGCGCCAGCAACAGCTTCGTCGCCCCCGCGAAAGCGGAGGCCCAGTAGGTTCGCTGGGTTCCCGCTTTCGCGGGAATGACGGGCATCGTTCAGCCCGCCATATTGCCGAAGTTCACCGACGGCGCGTTCTGCGCGGTCGCGGAAGCCTCGAACGGCACCTTCGGCTTGGCTCCGTAGAATATCTTCGCACCAATCGCGTCCGGAAAGGTGCGGATCGTGGTGTTATATTCCTGCACTGCCGAATTGTAGTCGCGGCGCGCGAAATCGATCCGATTTTCGGTTCTCTCGAGCTGGTCCTGCAGTGTGAGGAAGTTCTGGTTGGACTTCAGGTCCGGATAGGCCTCCTGCAGCCGCTGCAGGCTGAACGTCAGCCGCGACTGCGCATTCTGGAACGCCTGAACCTTGGCCGGATCGCTTAAATCCGCCGCATTGAGATGGACGCTGGTCGCATCGGCGCGCGCCTGAGTCACCTCGGTGAGCACGCTCTTTTCCTGCTGCGCATAAGCTTTGACGGTCGCGACCAGGTTCGGGATCAGGTCCGCGCGGCGCTGATAATCGGCCTGCAGGTCGCCCCAGGCGGCGTTCACCTTCTCCTCTTCGGTAGGAACCGCGTTGATCCCGCATCCGCTGAGCGCGACTGCGGCAAGCGGAGCGAGTAAACCCAGGCGACGTAGTGCGGACATTGAAGGTCCCCCTTGATGCGTGGCGCACAAATAGAACGACCGTGACGCGCTTTCAATATGCTGTTTTATAGCAGCAATACAGCTGCAGCTGGATTTTCAATCGCGCGCCACGAGAGTAAGAATTGAGGATCAACAAAGGGGGTTAGGCATGCTGAGGGATTTTCGGGACTTCATCGCTCGCGGCAACGTTCTCGATCTCGCCGTCGCTGTGATCATCGGCGCCGCATTCGGGAAGATCGTCACCAGCCTCACCGACGACATCATCATGCCCATCGTCGGAAAGATTTTCGGCGGCCTCGATTTCTCCAGTCATTTCCTCCTGATGGGTCCGGTTCCGGCGGATTACCATGGTTCGATGACCGACTATGCCGCTCTTAAGAAAGCCGGCGCTCCCGTGCTCGGCTGGGGGCAGTTCGTCACCGAGGTGGTGAGCTTCCTGATCCTCGCCTTCATCATCTTCCTGATGGTTCGCATCGCAACGAAGGTGATGGCCAAAAAGGAAGAGACCGCGCCCGCCGGCCCGAGTGAGGTCGAGCTTCTCACGGAGATCAGGGATGAGCTGCGGCGGCGCTAGCAAACATTGGCGCGTCTGCTGTGGCCCAAAGCGAAAGCTGCTCGTCAGAGTCGCGATTACAGGCGGAGGTCGACGGTATTGTCCATGGCCCAGAGGCAGATGCGCGCGAGAGTTCCGGCGCACAATACGGCTCCGATTACGAGCAGTCCGGCCGTCTGGTATCCACTCATGAAGCACCACGTGAGAGCGGCTGAGACTATCGCGGTACCAAGCATCGAGACGGTCATGACTCGTGGAGCAAAACCCAATTCCCTACCCGCACCTGGCGCGTATTCGGGATGCCGCTGATTCTGCCGCCTGATTGTCTCGGTAAGATAGAGAGTCAGGGAGTCGCGGCCTTTCCTGGTTAGTTCGACGCGGGCGTAAATCGCGCTGGATTTCCCTTCCGTCTTGGTCGCTATTCCCTCCTTATCCAGATAGGAAATCCATCGATCCGTTACTTCAATCGATTGCCCCAGTTGGTCCGCCAATGTTTTCAGCATGACCGGGTCAGGCGACACGTACAGACTCAACAGAATGTCCCAGGCGACCTCGCCAAAAGAAGCCTGAGGGAAAAAACGCAGCCGTCTCGCTCGCTCGCTAAGAACATCGCTTGCGAGCAGCTGCAAGCGCCCTTGGGTCGGGGCCGCGCGCGTCGGTGCAGCAACCTCTTTGAGTTGAATTGGCTGCCACCGGGACATTCGTTCGGAGCCCTCCCTTATCCTAGGATAAGGTAACATCGCTCGGTTGCAAATAGGTCCGCATCGATCCATTTTGGATCAGATTCGACCGCTATTCGAGAATGGACGCGAACGTCGATTTCAGTCTTCTTCAAGCCGAGAGGTGCTCTTTTCTAAGGATGTGTTCGTCACAGCGTGTGCAACCACGCTGGTTCGTTTTATGGTTTAGCCCCGTGAAAGCTGCGCGCGAGGTCGGTTCATTTTGGTTCGGCTCGACACCTCGCGCGGCATTGCTGGCAACAGCAATCGAAGCGGGAACACACCGATTCGGAAGGCACAGATTCGAAGGCTGCGGCCCGGAAGTAGGCGAACATGGCATTCAAACCCTTGGCCGAAAGCGAAACGTACGCTCGGCGTCCGTCGAGAGGGTCGCTGCGCTTCTGTACGAGCCCCTCTCTTTCAAGCGCGCTAATCCAGCGGAGTGCGGTTGTGGCTGGCACACCCGACGCGAGGCAGAGACTTGTGACGGAGATCCGCCGCTGTTCAATTTCAGAGGCGTATAGCTCAAGCAACATGTCCCACGCCGGTTCGCCGAACAGGCTCGCCTTTAAGTGTTGGATGCGCCGAGTCCGTTCGCGCAAAATTTTGCGAACGGGCTTGGAACCAGCGGGTCCGACCAGGCTGGGAAGCAACTCGCGTATTGTGTCCGCGGGTGTACGATCATCGGGAAAGGAAAAACTATCCGGTGGAAGGATCGGCTCACAGACGGCGGTTGATTTAGCCATGCTCAATTCCCTCTTGCTGTCGAGGGATTTGTTAACCGCTTTTGCTAATCCGACTGTTAACCTTTGGACCGGCCTGAACCGGCATCGCGTTCAAGAAGAAGCTTTACGCGCAGGTAATTCCGCTCATTCCTGAGCGTGTCAATCAGGTCTGCAAGCCTGGCCCCGATCTCTGGATAGTCCTCCATTTCATCGACTTGCTGAAGCACGTCAGCAAGGCGGGAAATGGCAATCTCAAGCGCAGCTTCGCGCGATGCGAAGGCAGCTTGCCTGGCCGCAGACATAACAGCACTCCCAACGCCGAATGGCGCCGCCAGAAGATCATGGTAGCGAGGCCGTTCACCACCCGAAATAAACTCAATTTTATTATAGTTCTAGCGCTTCTCGCGCAGCGTCCCAGAGAGGTACACGCCGAGCGCACCCCGTCCTTTCTCGGTCAACTCAACGAAAGCTGCGCGTCTGTCTGTCGGATGCGGCTCACGGCGGATGAGGCGCTGGCTGTCCAGATAATCAACCCAGCGCAAAGTGGTCGACTTGCTGGCGTTAATCAGGTTTGCAAGACTACTAACCGTCTGTCGAGGACCTGAACTCAGGGCGTAGAGCCAGAGCAATATATCCCATGCCGGTTCGCCAAACATTGCGCGACCCAGCACGTCTTCGCGACGGCGTCTGTCGTCCAGGATTTCTCGCGCCTTTGAGACGAGCATGCCCGCGGCCGCGATACCTTCTTGATCGCCAATAGGTGGCGCCGGTTCGATAACGATCTTGCCGCTCGCGTGCGCGAACAGGGAGAGCAGGCGCCGAGCGTCTTCGACGTCACGCCATGTCAACCTTGTGATCGGCGTGTCGGCCGTCTTCTGCTCGGGAGGATCGTCAGACATTCCTTCCAACGGCATAACCCACCCTGCGATGATCGCTAAACCCGAGCGATCGGACCAGTATGGAGGTAAAGCCGAGCCAAATCGGGCTAGTCGCAGAACAGGGGCGACACAATAGGCTTGGAATTCTGCTGCTGTCTGTGTCGGTTGGCACTCAGGCGACGCCCAGACAGCTCGTCAGATTGGTCCAGTTATTGGTCCAGATCGGCCCGACTCCGAATCACCTCAACCTCTATCAGCGCTCAAGCTTTGTATTTTGACGTGAGACTTCGACGTCATGAGCCGAACAGGAACCCGACGCGGCGTTGGAATGGGCAGACGTCTCGTGCGTCTGCCGGACCTGAAGATCGGAGTGGACGAAAATGGCCGGGAACCGCTTGGATGGAAACTTTGCAAAGCCATTGTCACCGGTGTCGTGATTGCGCCGTTTCTGTTCGGCATGTTGGGGTTCTTCGAGCCGGACAATCTGAATAATGTCGGACTTCTCGTCACCCTGATGGTTTCGATACCGATGATGATCGCATCCGGTTGGATTTTGCAGCGGTGGCTGGCGAGCCGTTTCAGCAGTCACTGAAACCGCACGCTTGATTGCACTGCCCACCGGCAGCCCCGCTTTTTATTGCACTGGTCAATAAACCCAATCTGTGCTGCAACCGTGGCGCAGAGGGGGCGGCTTGGCGGAATTACCGAACAGCCTGAGCGACGAGCAGCATGCCGAGCGCGTGGCGGCATGGGAACGGGCGCTGTACGACCGGACGGTCCCTGATTTTGTCGCTGACCGGCTGGAGGAAGCGTCATCCGGGCGGGCAGCCTGGGTTTCCACCATGACTCCGGCGGAGTTGCTGATCACCAGGACCCATGGTGTTCGCCCAATCGCGACAGTCTCCGGTAATTGCTGGATGAAGATCAGCTTCGGCGCGAACTGGTTCGGATTGGTCCACGGGCACGCGATCGGGTGGCGAACCGCGCTCGACCGAGTCGAGCAGGAGGCGATCGCTGCCGGCGCGGATGCAGTCGTCGACCTGAAGATGTTGAGCCAGGGCCGCCATTCGGGACTCGGCGGTGTCGAATTCTCGGTGATTGGGACCGCAGTCAAGATCGCGGGGGCGCTCTCCTCGAAGCGGCCGGTGCTAGCGACTGCGCCCGCACTCGAGTTCGTTCGGATGGTGGAGTCCGGAGTGGTGCCGGTTGGTGTGGCGGTGGGCGTCAGCGGCGACGTGCTGGGGACAATCTACGGCCGAAATAACGGATATGGCCGTGGATACGCCAGCCGCTTCTCGGGTTCGGGGGGCTGGGCAAACTACAACGCCTCGCAGCGGATCGGATGGCAATCGCAGAGCTGGTTCAACCAACCGATTACGGAACTTACGGACTTCTGGGAACGGATCCGCCGGGAAGCCATCTCCGACCTCAGGCGGGCGGGAGGCGAGCGAGGAAATGGAATCCTCGCGCACAGCCATACGAGCAGGCTAATCCGCATAGACCAGGACAAGCAACCCCCGGCTTGGATGGGGGAGCATGTCGTCATCGGCACGGTCGTGGACGCAAGCAGCTACCGAAAGCTCGAGTTCGATTTTCAACCGGTGGTCGATCTCCGCGACGACTCCCCGCTCGATGATCCGCTTTTCCAATCGAACAACATTTACCCCCAAACAGAGGATCTTTTAACAAGTGGGTGAAGAAAAGAGCTTTCCGCCGCACGCTCTGGAGCGGCTCGCCGGCCTCCGCCGCGAAGGACATCCGTCGGGCGTGTTCACCTCCGATTTTTCGGTCAACGAATTCCTGTTGGTCCGCAAAGCCGGATTCGAGCCGATCGGCCTTTGCGTCGGCAGCTGCATCTACCGGATGGGGGTGCAGTTCACCCGATTGAGCTCCAGCGTCGAGCTGACGGTGCTTTCGACCGC
>Ga0105240_10002167_pt1 | contig 32035 bp, 34 predicted proteins | sample KBSC54metaG_FD_80426 | JGI IMG/M metagenome (GOLD analysis project Ga0105240, IMG submission 80426) | Corn rhizosphere microbial communities from Kellogg Biological Station, Michigan, USA - KBS C5-4 metaG | ecosystem: Host-associated > Plants > Roots > Rhizosphere > Soil | place: Michigan, USA... | reverse complement strand
TCGGATCCGTTGTGGCTGAGCGACCAGGCGAAGGCTCGCAACGCCGGGATCAATCCGACCACTTCCTCCCGCCAACTGAGCGTTGCGGTCATGGCGCCCTCGATGCGCTGGCCGGCCCGGGGCAGGATCACCCGCGTCTTTCCGGCGGTCGGTGAACGCGAGCCCTGCTCATCCGTTCCGGTCTTTCACCGGGTGGGAAAGTCGCTTTTTCCGAACCCTGTTTGGCGACCGTGGGTTGCGCCTGGGCCTCGAATGCTTAGGTCTGGGCCTGGCGGGAGAGGCGCGCGTCCGACCAGGGCGCGCGGAGAGGAGGCACATGAGCCAGTCCGAGAACCCGCCGGCCATAGCGCCCGGTCAGATGCAGCCCGCGACAGCCGGGTCCGGCGCCGCAGGGCCTCCCAGGCCGGCGTCCAGCGCCGTCCACCGCTACCGCGCCGTGCGCCAGGCCACCGAGGCCCTGACCCGCGCGCTGACGGCGGAAGACCAGCTCGCCCAGTCGATGCCGGACGCCAGTCCGACCAAGTGGCACCTGGCCCACACCACCTGGTTCTGGGAGACCTTCCTGCTGGTCCCCAGGCTGGCGGGCTACCGGCCCTTCGACCCGCGCTTCCACTACCTGTTCAATTCCTACTACGAGGCCCTGGGACCGCGGCAGCCCCGGCCGGAGCGCGGCCTCCTGACCCGGCCCTCGCTCGACGACGTGATCGCCTACCGCACCCATGTGGACGCGGCGATGGGCGTGCTGCTGGCCGATGGCGCGGCCGAACTGGCCGCCCTGCTCGACCTCGGCCTGGCCCATGAGGAGCAGCATCAGGAGCTGATCCTGATGGATATCCTGCACCTCTTCGCCCAGTCGCCGCTGCAGCCGGCCTACGCCCCGCCGCGGGCGTTCCAGCCCGGCCCCGCGCCGGAGCCGCCGCGCTTCGTCGCCTTCGAGGGCGGCCTCGTTGAGATCGGCCACGCGGGCCCCAATTCCGAGCACGGCTTCGCCTTCGACAACGAGAGCCCGCGCCACAAGGTCTGGCTGGAGCCCTTCGAGCTGGCGGACCGGCTGGTCACCAACGCCGAATGGCTGGCCTTCATGGCCGACGGCGGCTACCGGCGCGCCGAGCTGTGGCTCTCCGAGGGCTGGGCGCGCGTGCAGGCCGAAGGCTGGGAGGCGCCGCTCTACTGGCGCCAGGCGCCGGCCGGCGAGGGCGGCGGATGGACCGCCATGACCCTGCATGGCCTGCGGCCGGTCGATCCCGCCGCGCCGGTCGCCCACATCAGCTTCTACGAGGCCGAGGCCTATGCCGCCTGGGCCGGCGCGCGCCTGCCCACCGAGGCCGAGTGGGAGCACGCCGCCCAGGGCCAGGCGGTGGCCGGGAACTTCCTGGGCTCGGGCCGGCTGGAGCCGGTCGCCCCGCCGCCCGGCGCGGGGTTGCGCCAGATGTTCGGCGACCTCTGGGCCTGGACCCGCAGCGCCTATGCCCCCTATCCCGGCTTCCGGCCGGCCGGCGGGGCGGTCGGCGAATACAATGGCAAGTTCATGGCCGGCCAGATGGTGCTGCGCGGCGGCGCCTGCGTGACGCCCAGCGGCCATATGCGGGCCAGCTACCGCAATTTCTTCTATCCCGGGCAGCGCTGGATGTTCTCGGGCCTGCGCCTGGCCCGCGACGCCGCGCGCGAGGCCGGCGTCGGCGACGACTTCGAGGCGGACGTCCTGGCGGGCCTGGCCCGGCCGCAGAAGGCCGTGCCGCCGAAATACTTCTACGACGCCGAGGGCTCGCGCCTCTTCGAGGAGATCACCGAGCTCGCCGAATACTATCCGACCCGCACCGAGATCGCGCTCCTGCGGCGCATCGCCCCCGAGATCGCCGGCCTGATCTCGCCCGGCGCGGCGCTGGTGGAGTTCGGCAGCGGGGCCAGCGTCAAGACCCGCATCCTGCTCGACGCCGCGCCCCAGATCGGCGTCTACGCCCCGATCGACATCAGCCGCGCGGCCCTCGACGAGGCCGCCGCCGCCATCGGCCAGGACTATCCGGACCTGGTGGTGGCGCCGCTCCTGGAGGACTTCACCCGCGCCATCGTCCTGCCCGACGCGGCCCTGGGTCGGCCGGTGACCGGCTTCTTCCCCGGCTCGACCATCGGCAACTTCACGCCCGGGGAGGCCAGGGCCTTCCTGGTCGGCGCGCGGGGGCTGCTGGGCCAGGGCTCCCGGTTCCTGGTGGGGATCGATGTGGTCAAGGCGCCCGAGACGCTGGTGGCGGCCTATGACGACGCGCTGGGCGTCACGGCGGCCTTCAACATGAACCTGCTGACCCGTATCAACCGCGAGCTCGGCGGCGACTTCGATCTGTCGGCGTTCCGCCATCGCGCGGTGTGGAACGCCGCGGAAAGCCGCATGGAGATGCATCTGGAAAGCCTGCGCGACCAGCAGGTGACGGTGGCGGGCCAGACCTTCCGCTTCGCCCAGGGCGAAAGCCTGCACACGGAGAACTCCTACAAGTTCACCGTCGAGCGGTTCGCGTCGCTGGCGCGGGAGGCGGGCTGGACGCTGGAAACCAGCTGGCTCAGCGACGACCCCGCCTTCGCGGTGGTGTCCCTGATGGCCTAGACCCTGATGGGTTCAGGTCGAAGCGACCGGAACGCTGAATCAGGGTCTACGCCTTTGTTTCTAGAGCACGATTCAGCGGTCAGGCAGTTCCACCTGACCCCATCGTGCTCTAGGACGGCGGTCGGCCGCTCCAAACGGAAACATCGTGGCCGGGGTTGTCCCGGCCACGATCGGCAGTGATTGGCGAAACGGCCCTCGCGGCCGGCCCTTCCGAGCCGGCCGTCCAGGGCGCGCCTGAGCTAGGCTTCGCGACCGCGGGTGCGGCCGCCGCCGCGGCTGGCTTCGCCGCCCTTGCGGCCGGCCGAGGCCGCCAGGTCGCGGTCCTTGGCGAAGCTGCGCTTCTCACCCGGCACGCTGGCCCCGCCCTTGCGGGCGATCTCGCGACGGCGTTCGGGATTCATGGCGGCGAAACCCCTACGGGCGCGCGGCTTACCGGTGTCGGCTGTGGGCATACTGTTTACGCTCCTCGGGGCGTCTCGTGGTGGCGTTGCGGTTGGGCTAACCCGCAAGGCGCGGCCAAGGTTGCGTCGAGGAAACAGACTTATTCGCGATAACCGGCCTGGGCGCGGCTAGCTGCGCCATGAGGCGGCGCGTTCCGCAGCGATCACAAACGCGCGAGCGACGGCGGCTAGAGGGGCAACTGCACCCGCGCCGTCAGCCCGCCGCCCACCCGGTTGACCAGGGCGACGTCGCCGCCGTGGCCCCGGGCGATGGAGCGCACCACGGCCAGGCCCAGGCCGATCCCGCCGGTCTGACGGCTGCGCGACGGCTCGCGGCGGTAGAAGGGTTCGAACACCTTCTCCCGGTCGGACGGCGGAATGCCCGGACCGTCGTCCTCGATCTCCACGAAGGCGTTGGTGGCGTCACGGAACACCCGGGCGCGCGCCCGCCCGCCGAACTTCACGGCGTTCTCCAGGAGGTTGGAGAACAGCCGCCGCAGCGCCATCGGATCGCCTTCCAGCACCACCTTCTCGCCGGATTCCACCTCGGTCGATGCGCCGGTCTCGGCCATCTCGTCGCACAGGCTCTCCAGCAGCGACGACAGTTCCAGCGGCGTGCGTTCTCCGGGCCGGCTGGCGTCGCGCACGAAGGTCAGCGCCGCGGCGATCATCTCCTCCATCTGGTCGATGTCGGCGCCCATCTTGACCTTCTGATCGTCCGGCAGGCCCTCGATGCGGAACCGCAGGCGGGTCAGCGGCGTGCGCAGGTCGTGGGCGATGGCGCCCACCATGGCGGTGCGGTCCTCGACGTAGCGGCGCAGCCGCTCCTGCATCTCGTTGAAGGCGTTCGCCGCGACGCGGATCTCGGCCGGGCCCTTCACCGGAAGCGGTTCGGCGCGGGGGTCGCGCCCCAGCCGCTCGGCGGCGTCGGCGAAGAGCTGGATCGGCGCGGCGAGCCGGCGGGCGAACACATAGGCCACCGGCGCCATCACCACCGCCGACAAGACGAACCACAGGGCGACCCGCTGCTGCCAGGGCGTGAGGCCGAACACCGGCTGCGAGCGCACCACGGTCCAGCTTCCGTCGGCCTGGCGGACCCCCACCTGGAACGGGACGATCAGGAAATGCTCTTCCTCGCGCACGCCCACCTTGGCGGCCCGGTCGCGGATGATGCGCCCGATCCGCCGGTCGGACAGCACGCCGCGTTCCCCGGCCACCACGATGTTCGCGACGGGCGCGCCGAGGTCCTGCGCCAGCTTGCCGCGGATGGCGGGCATGGACTGGCCGTCCAGGGCCGGCGCGGGCGGCCTGTCCATGGTGATCCGCTCGAGCGGCTTGCGCTCGGCGAAGGTGATCGGCGCCCCGCGATAGGTCCGTTCGATCTCGGTGAGGCGGTAGAAGTCCGGCGCCGGCGGGGGCAGCATGAACAGCAGCAGGCTGCTCATCACCCAGGCGAGCACCAGGGTCAGCCCGGTGAGCGTCAGGGGCTGGACGAACAGCGACCCGGTCGGCCGCGTCTTGGCCCAGTCCATCATGGCAGGGCCGTCATGTGCGTTTCACCTTGGCGGTGAACATGTAGCCCTCGTTGCGGATGGTGCGGATCAGCTCGTGGCTTCCGCCGCCGTCGTCGAGCTTGCGCCGAAGCCGGCTGATCTGCACGTCGATGGCCCGATCGAAGGCGTCGCTGTCGGGGCCGCGGGCGAATTCCAGCAACTGGTCGCGGGTCAGCACCCGTTGCGGCCGTTCCACAAAGGCCCGGAGCAGCGAGAACTCTCCCGACGACAGGTTCACGACCACGCCCTGCGGCGAGCGCAGCTCGCGGCGCACCAGGTCCAGCCGCCAGCCGGCGAATTCGCAGCCCGCGCCCACGCTGCCATTGCCGGATCGCTGCTCGGCGCGGCGCAGCACGGCCCGCACCCGCGCCAGGAGCTCGCGCGGATTGCAGGGCTTGGCCAGATAGTCGTCGGCGCCCAGTTCCAGGCCCACGATCCGGTCGGTGTCCTCGCCCATGGCCGACAGCATGATGATCGGCGGCCCGCCCTCGCCGTTGGCGAACCGGCGGCAGATCGCCAGCCCGTCCTCGCCCGGCAGCATGACGTCGAGCACGATCAGGTCGACGGGGCCACGCTCCAGCGCCTGCTCCATCTCGGTGGCGTCGCCGGCGGTGTCGACCTTGTAGCCGTGCTTGCCCAGGAAGTCGGAGACGACGTCGCGGATGCCGGGGTCGTCGTCGACCATCAGGATGCGGGCGCCCGCGCTGGTCATGTCGAGGATCTGCTCCATGGCGGCGACCTTGCGTCCACCGCGTAACGCCCCGATTTCCTGTCTGAAATCACGGGTGCGACAAGACCGCGTCGGCGACGAAGGGGTTGGTCTGGCGTTCCTGGCCGAAGGTCGACATCGGCCCGTGGCCCGGCACGAAGGCCACGTCGTCGCCCAGCGGCCACAGCTTGGTGGTGATCGCCTCGATCAGGTCGGCGTGGTTGCCGCGCGGGAAGTCGGTGCGGCCGATCGAGCCCTGGAACAGCACGTCGCCCACCTGCGCGAACCGCGCGCCGCGGTGGAAGAAGATCACATGGCCAGGCGTATGGCCCGGGCAGTGGCGGACCTCGAACTCGGTCTCGCCCAGGGTCACCCGGTCGCCGTCGTGCAGCCAGCGGTCCGGCGTGAAGCCGCGCGCCTCCGGCAGGCCCCACCGGGCGCCCGAGGCCTCGATCTGGTCGATCCAGAACGCGTCGTCCGGATGCGGCCCCTCGATGGGGACGCCGGTGAGCGCCTTCAGCTCGGCGGCGCCCCCGGCGTGGTCCAGGTGGCCGTGGGTGATCCAGATCTTCTCGAGCGTCAGCCCCTGGTCGGCCAGCCCCTGCATCAGGCGCGGGACCTCGCCGCCGGGATCGATGATCGCGGCCTTCAGGGTCTTGGCGCACCAGACGATGGTGCAGTTCTGCTGCAGCGGGGTCACCGGGGCGATCATCGCCCGGATGGGCAGCTGGGTCTGGGCGGGGGCGTTCATGCGCGCACATGATCGGGCTTTGCCGCGCATAAGAAAAGGCCCGGGACGAACCCGGGCCTTTCCGTCGCAATCCTGACCGGGGCCGCTAGTCGGGGATGCCGCCCGGACCTTCGGTCAGCGGCTCGTCGATTTCGAAGCCGCGGCGGACGTTCGACTTCCAGAAGCCGTAGCTGAAGTAGAAGGCCAGCCCGATCAGCGTCCAGACCAGGAACAGACCCTGGGATTTGCCGTCGAGGCTGACGAACAGCACGATGCAGCCGATGATCGACAGCGGCGCGATGATGAAGACCGCCGGCGTCTTGAACGGCCGCGCCCGGCTCTTGTCCGTGAACCGCAGCACCATCACCCCCAGCGACACCGCCGCGAAGGCGAACAGGGTGCCGGAATTGGAGTAGTCCGCCAACTGGCCCACCGGCAGGAAGGCCGCGAAGATCGCGACCACGACGCCGGTCACCAGGGTGATGATCCAGGGCGTCTTGAACTTCGGGTGCACGGTCGACAGCACGGGCGGCAGGAGGCCGTCGCGGGCCATCACGAAGAAGATCCGCGTCTGGCCGTACATCATCATCAGCACGACCGACGGCAGGGCCAGGGTGGCGGCGAGCGCCACCATCTGCCCGAGGACCGGATGGCCGATCTCGCGCAGCACATAGGCCAGCGCCTCCTTGGAACAGACCAGCGGCGTATGCGCGCCGAGCGCCGTACAGGCGGACGCCAGTTCCGGCGAGCCGGCGGCGTAGGCGCCGTTCGGCCCGGCCAGCGGCTGTGCGCCGAAGCTGCCGATCGCGCCCCCGGCGGCCAGCAGATAGAAGACCGTGCAGATCAGCAGCGACGCGATCAGCCCGATGGGCACGTTGCGTTGCGGGTTCTTGGTCTCCTCGGCAGCCGTCGAGACCGCGTCGAAGCCCACATAGGCGAAGAAGATCGAGGCCGCGGCGCCGAGGACGCCGGTCCCGGTGTGGTCGAACGGGTTGCCCCAGCCTCGCGGGACGAACGGCTTGAAGTTCTCCGTGTGGCCGGCCACCAGGGGGATGGTCACCGCGATGAACAGCGTCAGCGCGGCCACCTTGATGGCCACGAGCACGGCGTTGGCCTGGGCGCTTTCCTTGGTGCCGAGGATCAGCAGCAGGGTGACGAGCACGGTGATGATCACCGCCGGCAGGTTGATGATCCCGCCCACCTCGCCGCCTTCCAGGAAATTGCCGATCACGACCTTCGGCCCCACGGTCAGCGCATGGGGCAGATGGAGGCCCATGTTGTCGAGGAGCCCCACCATGTGGCCGGACCAGCCCACGGCGACCGCGCTGGCCCCCAGGGCGTACTCCAGGATCAACGCCCAGCCGACCAGCCAGGCGACGAGCTCGCCCATGACCGCGTAGGAATAGGTGTAGGCCGAGCCGGCCACCGGCACCATCGAGGCCAGTTCCGAGTAGCAGAGCGCGGCCAGCGCGCAGACCGTGCCTGCGATGATGAAGGAGATCATCATGCCCGGACCGGCCTTCTGGGCCGCGGTCGCGGTGAGCACGAAAATCCCGGTCCCGATGACCGCGCCGATGCCGAGCATGGTGAGCTGGACCGGCCCAAGCGACCGGTGCAGCGATTTCTTCTCCGCGGTCGCAAGGATCGCGTCGAGGGACTTAATCCGCCACATATTTCCTCCGAACAGCGGATCCCCCCTTGGGCCGCCGATGAAATTTGCGGGACGGTGACGTGGTTGGGGCTCCACGGTCAAGCGCCAACGCTTGGCGTAGCGTCAGGTCGCGGCTAGAGCCCACCCATGCTGCCCATCCACGAGGCCCTGCCACGGTTGAAGGCGGCGCTCAGCCAGCGGACGGCGGCGGTGCTCGTGGCCCCGCCGGGCGCCGGCAAGACCACCGTCACGCCGCTGGAGCTCCTGGCCGAGCCCTGGGTGGCGGGCGGGGCGATCATCGTCCTGGAGCCCCGGCGACTGGCGGCCCGCGCCGCCGCCGAGCGGATGGCCGCGACCCTGGGCGAGCCGGTCGGCCAGACCGTGGGCTACCGGGTGCGGATGCAGGCGCGCGTCTCGGCCGCCACCCGCATCGAGGTGGTCACCGAGGGGGTCTTCACCCGCCGCATCCTCGGCGATCCGGAGCTGGCCGGCGTCGCCTGCGTGATCTTCGACGAGTTCCACGAACGCAGCCTCGACGCCGACCTCGGCCTGGCGCTGGCCCGCGACGCTCAGGGCCTGCTGCGCGACGACCTGCGCCTGCTGGTGATGTCGGCCACCCTCGACGGGGCGGCGGTGGCCCGGCTGCTCGGGAACGCCCCGGTGATCGAGAGCCTGGGCCGCGCCTTTCCGGTGGAGACCCATTACCTCGGTCGCGACGACCGCCTGCGCGTCGAGGACCGGGCGGTCCGCGCCGTCGAGCGCGCGCTGGCGCAGGAGACGGGGAGCCTGCTGGTCTTCCTGCCGGGCCAGGGCGAGATCCTGCGCACCGCCGAGCGGCTGGCCGAACGGCCCAGGCCCGACGTCGAGATCGCGCCGCTCTACGGCGCCCTCGATCCCCGCGACCAGGACCGCGCCATCGCGCCCGCGCCGCCCGGCCGTCGCAAGGTGGTGCTGGCCACCTCCATCGCGGAGACCAGCCTGACCATCGAGGGCGTCCGGGTGGTGATCGATTCCGGCCAGGCCCGCGTGCCGCGCTTCGACCCGGCCAGCGGCCTGACGCGGCTGGCCACCGTGCGTGTCTCCCGCGCCGCGGCCGACCAGCGCCGGGGCCGCGCCGGGCGCACCGAGCCCGGCGTCTGCTACCGCCTTTGGGACGAGGCCGAGACCCGCGCCCTGCCGGCCTTCGCCGATCCCGAGATCCTCGACGCCGACCTCTCGGGCCTGGCTCTCGACCTCGCGCGCTGGGGCGCCAGGGACGCCGCCGGGCTGGCGTTCCTCGACCCGCCGCCGGCCGCCGCCTTCGCCGAGGCCCGCAGCCTGCTGGTCCGGCTGGAGGCGCTGACCGCGGACGGCGTGCTCACACCGCATGGCAAGGCGCTGGCCGACATGCCGCTCAGCCCGCGCCTGGCGCACATGATCCTCAAGGCCGCCGGGACCGGCCAGGCGCCGCGCGCCGCGCGGATCGCCGCCCTGATCGCCGAGCGCAACCTCGGCGGCCGCGATGTCGACCTGCGCCATCGCCTGGAGAGCCTGGACCGCGACCGCGGCCCGAGGGCCCGCGACGCCAAGGCCCTGGCCGACCGCTGGGCCGCCATGAGCGGCCGCCCTGGGACCGGGGAGCCGCTTTCCGATGGCCTGCTGCTCGCCTTCGCCTATCCCGAGCGGATCGCCCGGGCGCGCGGACCGCAGGGCGAGTTCCAGCTGGTCAGCGGCCGCGGCGCCTTCGTCGAGCCGACCGACGCGCTCGCCCGCGAGACCTGGCTGGCGGCGGCCGAGTTCGGCGGCGGCGAGCGCCGCGACCGCATCCTGCTGGCCGCGCCCCTGGAGGAGGCCGAACTCCTCGCCGCCTTCGCCCACCAGCTCACCACCGAGGACCGGCTGGAAGAGAGCGGGGCAGGGCGCCTGCGCGCCAAGCGGCTGACGCGGCTGGGCCGCCTGGTCGTGAAGGAGAGCGTCGACGACAATCCCGATCCGGCGCTGATCGCCGCGGCCCTGGCGGCCCGCGTCCGCGCCGAGGGCGTCGGCGCGCTGCCGTGGGGCGAGGCGGCTGCGTCCCTGCGCCAGCGGCTGGCTTTCCTGCGCGGTCGCGATCCCGCCTGGCCGGACCTTTCCGACGCGGCCCTGCTGGCGCGGCTCGACGACTGGCTGGTCCCGCTGCTCGCCGGCGTCCGCTCGCTGGCGGCCTTGAAGCCCGACGCCCTGGACGGCGCGCTGCGCGGCCTGATCCCCTGGGACCTGCAGCGCCGCCTGGAGGCCGTCGCGCCCGCCCGCTGGACCGCGCCCACCGGCAACAGCTTCGCCATCGATTACGCCGCCGAGGCCGGCCCGCGTGTCGACGTCCGGGTGCAGGAGGTGTTCGGCCTGGCCGTCCACCCGACCGTCGGCGGCGTCCCGATCACCATGTCGCTGCTCTCGCCCGGCCACCGCCCGATCCAGACCACCCGGGACCTGCCGGGGTTCTGGACCGGCTCCTGGAAGGACGTCCGCGCCGACATGCGCGGCCGCTATCCCAAGCACCTGTGGCCCGAGGACCCGGCCGGCGCCCAGCCCACCGCGCGCGCCAAGCCCCGCGGGACCTGAACGGCGCCCGCGTTCAGCTTTGTTTTAGGCGCGGGTGGTACGCCAGGACGTGCGCAAGTCTCCGTCCCTGGCCAAGCTCAAGTCCCTCACCAAGGCCTGGGATGCCCTGCGCCGGCCGATCTGGCTGTTCGACCCCCAGGCCCTGCGCGGCGTCTACGCCAATCCGGCGGCGCTGGACCTCTGGGGCGCGGAGAGCCCGGAGGAGCTGCTGGCCCGCGACTTCTCGAAGCTTTCCAAGGCGGTGAAGGCGCGCACCGACCGCCTCGCCCAGGCCACCGCCGGGGGCGGCGAGATCGCCGAGCGCTGGACCTTCTACCCCAAGGGCCAACCGGTCACCGTGCAGGCGACCATCTCCACCTGCCGCCTGGACGACGGCCGCGCGCTCCTGCTGTTCGAGGCCGCGCCCACCGAGGTCGAGGCCGGCGAGCGGCGCGCCGTCGAGGCGCTGCGCCACACCTCCACCCTGATCACCCTGTTCGACCAGGACGGCCAGGCGATCTTCGCCAACCCCGCCGCCTTCGCGGCCTATGGCTCGGCCGAACACCCCTTCGCGGCCCGCTTCGCCGACCCGGCGCGGGCCGCGCCGATGCTGGCCCAGGCCCTGGCCGGCGAGACCGTCGCCGAGGTCTGCGAGACCATGACCGCGCAGGGCGCGCGCTGGCACCACCTCGACGCCCGCCGGGTGCTGGACCCGGTGACCGGCGCGGCCGGCGTGCTGCTCAACGAACGTGACGTGACCGCCAAGGTCGAGGCCGAAGGCGCCCGCGCCGCGGCTGAGCGGAAGGCCGCCCTGGCTGAGACCCGGCAGCGGTTCCTGGCGGGCATGTCCCACGAACTCAGGACGCCGCTCAATGCGGTGATCGGCTTCTCGGAGCTGATGATGGCCGGCGAACTCTCGGCTGAGCACGCCGGCCAGGCCCAGCGCGTCCACGAGTCCGGCAAGCATCTGCTGGCGGTGGTCAACGAGATGATCCGCCTGTCCGAGCTGGAGGGCTGGACCGGCGAGGGCGAGACGCCGCCCGGCGCGCCCGGCCCGCGCTCGCCCGGCGGCGCGGCGGCGGACGCGGCGGCGGATGCGCGGCCGGCCCGGGTCCTCTACGTCGACGACAACGAGAGCAATCGGGCCCTGGTGACCGCCATCCTGGCCACCCAGCGAATGGACTGCCAGACCGCCGACGACGGCGCCCAGGGCCTGGAGGCGGCCCGGACCGGCGACTGGGACCTGATCCTGATGGACATCCAGATGCCGGTCATGGACGGGGTCGAGGCGACCCGGGCCATCCGCGCCCTGCCGGGGCAGGCCGGCGCGGTCCCCATCGTCGCGCTCACCGCCAACACTCTGGTCGCCCAGGTGGCCACCTACGTGGCGGCCGGCATGGACGACGTGATCGCCAAGCCGGTCGACATGGCCGAGCTCATCGCCAAGGTCGCCGCCTGGAGCCGCGTGGCCCCCGAGCCCGGCGACGCCCACCGGTCCGGAGTCCGCTGACCGCCCCCTATGGGGCCTTCCGGGCCACCTCCCGGGGATGCCGCACGCGGAAAATTCAGCCCGGGTAGCGCAGGCTCTTGGCCATCCGCATGGCGATGCGGCCATAGGCGGCCGCATGTTTGTCGCCCTTCCAGTGGCGTTCCAGGATGACGAACCGGCGGTCGGCGATGGCGCAGGAAAGCTGACTGTTCTGAAGGCGCCGCCCCGAGGCGTCGGCGGTCTCGGTGACCGTCTCGACCAGCGACCAGCAGGCCTTGGCCTTCAGCGCCTTGCGCCGGGTGGCGACCGGCTCGGCGCGGACCAGGATCTCGGCCTCCCCCGGGCAGACGATCGCGCTCCCCTGGCGGCAGGCGCCGCTGACGATGTCCACCCGTTCGCCGGCCACGCCCAAGGTCATCCATCCGTCGGGCCGCTCCACCGAGAAGCCGTCGGTGGTGGCCACCCGCGTCCAGTGCAGCGGGGCGGCCTGCGCCGCCGCGCCCGCGCCGACCAGCGCCGCGACGGCCCAGGCGAGGCGGCGGGCGGCCGCCTCGCGTCCTGAAGGTCCCTGCATGGATCGTCTCCCAACGCGCCCAATAGTAACTGACGCCCCCAAATCCGCCGGCTGGCAGTCTTCCAGTTCCCATCGCAGCGCAAGGTAAAGGATGTTTGATTTGCGTTCAGCGCCGGGATCTCGCGGCGGACGCTCGGATTTATGAAAATCTTATGCGACTGAAATAATGCCGGTATCTGCGGGGCTCAAGACTGCGCCAGATCTGGACCGGAGGCCCGCCGGATGAAGCGCTCGACTGTCCTGGGACTCGTCGCCCTGACCCTGGCCGGCGCGGCGGCGGCGCAGACCCTGCCGCCCAACGGCAACTACGTCTATCCGGCGCAACCGTCGCCGCAGATCTACCAGTCGAGGCCCGAGGCGACGCCCGACTATGGCCCGCCGGAGCGTTCGTGGTCCGGCCGTGAGGTGCTCGACCGCGTGAACACCGCGCTGCCCCAGATGCGCCACGCCTGCGCCGCCGAGCGCCGGGCGTTCTGCGCCGACCAGAAGACCGCGCTGGGCGCCGACCGCTGCGTCGCACGCCACCGGTCGGAACTCACCGTTCCCTGCAGGACGGCCATCGCCCAGGCCCGCGCCACCTGGGATCCCCAACCCTGATCCCTTCGGTCAGGTCGCCGCGTAGATCATGATCCCGGTCGCCACCGACAGGTTCAGGCTGTCGGCGCGGCCACGCATGGGGATCTTGACGTTGACGTCGCACAGCGCGGCCATGTCCGGCGGCAGGCCCTGCTGCTCGTTGCCCATCAGGACCAGCGCCGGCCTGGCGTAGACGGCCTGGCGGTAGTCCGTTTCGGCGGTGAGCAGGGTGCCCACCACCGAGCCCGGCCAGGCGTTGCGCCAGGCGGCGAACTCGGCCTCGCTGGCCTTGCAGAGCGGCACGGCGAAGATCGACCCCATGGTCGCCCTGACCGCCTCCACCGAATAGGGATCGCAGCATTCGCCCACCAGGATCACCCCGCCGCAGCCCGCCGCGTCGGCGGTGCGGATGATGGTCCCGAGGTTCCCCGGATCGCGCACCCGGTGCAGCGCCACCCAGCAGGGGGCGGCCTGCGGCTCGAGCGTCTCGATCGGCCGGAACACCTGTTCGAAGACGCCCACCACCGCCTGCGGGTTGTCGCGGCGCGACACCTTGGCCAGGATCGCCTCGGTGACCTCGATCACCTCGCCGTTCGCCGCCGCGGTCGCCTGCGCGGCGCGCTGCAGCAGCGGATGGCCCGCCGCGTCGGCGCCGTGCATCAGTATGCGCGGCCTATGCCGGGTCTCGATCCCCTCGATCACGGCCTTCAGGCCCTCGGCGACGAACAGGCCGGTCTCGTCGCGCTCCTTGCGCAGGTGCAGGGCGCGCACGGCCTTCACCGTCGGATTGGTCAGGGAGGTGACGGTGCGGGCGCTCACGCCTGGACCCCATCGGCCTGCCAGCGGGCGAAGAAGCTCATGCCGACCTCTCGGGCGCCGTCCTCCTGCACCAGCGCCAGCTCGCCCCATTCGATCGTCCCGCCGCGGCCCTTCAGCCTGTCGGCCAGGAGGCCCGAGAGCGCCGCCCCGCTGATCCGTTCGGCATAGGCGTTCAGCACCAGGAACTTGGCGTTTCCCGAAAGAAGTTGGGCACATAGGCCGACAAGCTCAGGCAGGTTCTCGAACAGCCGCCACACCTCGCCATCCGGCCCGCGGCCGTATTTCGGCGGGTCGAGGATGATCCCTTCGTAGGTCGAGCCGCGCCGCGCCTCGCGGGCCACGTACTTGCGCGCGTCCTCGGTGATCCAGCGGATCGGCCGGTCGGCCAGGCCGGAGAGTTCGGCGTTCCCGCGCGCCCAGGCCACGGCGCGCTTGGAGGCGTCCACGTGGGTGACCGCCGCGCCGGCCGCCGCCATGACCAGGCTGGCCACGCCGGTATAGCCGAACAGGTTCAGCACCCGGGGCCGGCCCCCGTCTGCAGTCGGGGCCGCGCCGCGCACCGCGGCGTCCAGCCACTGCCAGTTAGCCGCCTGTTCGGGGAAGAACGCCAGGTGGCGGAAGCTGGTGAACCGGCCGTTGAACGTCACGTCCCGCCAGGACAGCGGCCAGGCCTCCCCGGATTCCAGCCCGGCCGCCTGGCCCTTCAGCTTCCAGCGCCCCGCGTCCTCCTCGTCGGCGGGGTCGAACACCGCATCGGCCGCGTCCCAGGCTTCGGCGGGCAGGGCGGGGGTCCACAGGCACTGCGGCTCGGGCCGCACCACGGTGAAGCGGCCATAGCGCTCCAGCTTGCGCCCGTCGCCGCTGTCCAGCAGCGCATAGTCGCGCCAGCCGCGCGTGCGCATCACGCTGGGCAGTTCGGCGACCTTGGGTTCCGGCGCGGTCATAGGGCGCGGCTTTCGCCCATCGCGCCCGCGCCGTCCAGAGGCGGCGCTATTTCAGGGCGGAGAAGTCCGTCGGGGTCATGAAGGTCGTCTCGACGCTCTCGACGATCTTGCCGTCGGCCTGCGAGGCCTTGGCGAACTTCTGCCAGTCCGGATCGTCGAGGAATTCCTTCCAGTGCTTCGCGGCCGCCTCGCGGCTGTCGTGCGCCACGATGAAGATCAGGGTGTTCTCCGCCGCCGGCCCGTCCTGCGGCGTCCAGTAGCCGATGCTCGTGATCCCGTGCTTCTTGAGATAGGCGATGTTGGTGTCGCGGAAGTTCGCCTTCAACGCCGCCAGCCGCCCGGGCGCGGTGTGATAGACCCGCAGTTCGAAGACCCGGCCGTCGCGGCCCGCCAGGCCCTGGGCGCGGGCGCCGGGCACGCCCGCCAGGTTCAGCAACATGGAGCCCGCCGCCAGGGACAGCACGGCCGCCGTCGCGATCGCGACCGCTTGCAGGTTCATCGTCGGGTCTCCTTCGGAGGGGTGAGGACCCAGGGCTTAGCCGTCCCCCGCGCGCGAGGCAGCGGCGGCGCTGCCATCGGCGCCGGGGCTGTCGCCAGCGTTGCAATTGCTGCGAACGACGCCGCCCGCGACGCCAACGACGCTTTCGCGGCCGGCCGCACGGTGGGAGACTGCGGCCTGCCGCCTCGGCCGAGGTCCTCATGCGCCCGCGTCCATGCCGTCCGACACCGTGAGGCGATCCTCGCCTCTGCTGCTGGCGACCGCCGCCATCTGGCTGCTGTCCTTCGCCATCTGGATGACCGAGGGCGCCATGCTGCGCCCGCCGATCCCGTCCCTCGACGCGGCGCTGCGCAGCTTCCTTTGCCAGGCGGCGGGGGCGGCGATGTGCGGGGCGATGTTCCTGGTCCTGCGCGCGCTGGAACGCGGCGCGCTTGCGGTCCGCCTGGGTGTGGCGCTGGCGCTCTGCCTGGCGGCGACCAGCGCCTTCATGACCCTGCTCTTCGCGGCCTACTACGTGGTCGCCCCGCTCGGTCCGGCCGGCCCGCGCTGGCTGCTGCGCCACGGCGACACCGCCATCGCCATCCTCTGGACCTTCCTGGCCTGGTGCGGGATCTATTTCTCCCTGCAGTTCGGCCGCGAACTGCGGCGCAACGAGGCGCGGCTGCGCGGGGCCGAGACCCTGGCGCTGGATGCTCAGAACCGGATGCTGCGCTATCAGCTCGACCCGCACTTCCTGTTCAACATCCACAGCGCGCTCGCCACCCTGATCCACGACCGCCGCAACGACGAGGCCGAGGGGATGGTGCTGGGCCTGTCGGCCTATCTGCGCCGCGCCCTGGACAAGGACCCGGGCGGCAAGACCGCGCTCTCCGAGGAGTTCTCGGCGGTGCGCGAATACATGGACATCGAGGCCATCCGCTTCGGCGAGCGCCTGACCTTCGTTGAATCCGTCGAGCCGGGGGTGAGCGAGGCGCTGGCCCCCAGCTTCATCCTCCAGCCCCTGGTGGAGAACGCCATCAAGCACGGCCTCAGCTGCAGCACCGGGCCCACGACCGTGCGGGTCGGCGCGGCGCGCGAGGGCCCGGCCCTCAGGCTCTGGGTGGAGGATGACGGCCGCGGCGGCGCCGGCGTGGCGGGTGGCCTCGGCGTCGGCCTGCAGAACGTGCAGCGGCGGCTGGAGGCGCTCTACGGCCGGGGCGGCCGCCTGCAGGCCGAACCCCTGGCCCCGCACGGCTTCCGCGCCACGCTCACGCTGCCGTTGGAGTTCGCATGAGCGCGCCCCTCAGGGTGGTCATCGCCGACGACGAGCCCCTGTCGCTGCGCCGTCTGGAGCTGGGGCTTGCCCGGCTTCCGGACCTGGCGGTGGTCGGCGCGACCCAGGACGGCCTGGCGGCCCGCCAGATGATCCGCGCCCTGCGGCCCGATCTCGTGCTGCTCGACGTGCGCATGCCGGGGCTGACCGGGATCGACCTCGCCGCCGAACTCGCCGGCGACGACGCCCCGGTGGTGATCCTGGTGACCGCCTTCAGCCGCCACGCGGCCAAGGCCTTCGACCTGGCGGTGGCCGACTATGTGCTGAAGCCGCTGAACTTCGAGCGCCTGGCCGAGGCTGTGGAGCGTGCGAGGCTGAGGATCGCCGCGCGCGAGGCCGCCGGGCGGATCGCCGAGCTGACCGCGGTGGTCGAAAGCCTGCGTGACGCCGAGCATGGTCCCGAGCCGGCCGAGTCCCCGGCGCGGGAGCTCTGGATCAGCGACCGGCGCGGCCGCGTGCGCATCCCTCTCGACGAGGTGTCCTGGTTCGAGGCCGAGCGCGAATACGTCCGCATCCACCTGTCCGGGCGCAGCTACCTGGTGCGCCGCTCGCTGCGCGACCTGACCGCCCGGCTCGACGCCGCCCGCTTCCAGCGGCTGCACCGTTCGGCGCTGGTCAACCTGGGCAAGATCGTGCGTCTGGCGCGCCGGCCGGGCGGCATCGCCGCGGTGCTGGCCTGCGGAACAGAAATCCCGGTCGGCCGGAAGTTCCGTCCGCTTCTGAGGGCGCGGCTGGAGGCCTGAGGCCGCGCCTTTCTCGTTGCAGGGCCGTAACGCAGGCTTGTCACAATCGCGGATTTGGGTTCCCGTAGCGGCAAGCAAAACCAGAAAGAGTCCTTTGTCGGTCGCAGCCACAACGCCCCGCCGTTCCGCCCGTAAGGCCAAAGGGGATGGCCATCTCCGCCGCGCGGAAATCCTCGAGGCCGCCGAGCGTATCTTCGTCGCCGAGGGCTACGAAGGCGCCACGATCCGCAAGATCGCCGACGAGGTCGGGGTCTCCTCAACCGCCCTCTACATGCACTTCCAGGACAAGGGCTGCATCCTGCTCGAGATCTGCGAGCGGACCTTGAAACTGCTCTACGAGCGCAACAGCGAGATCGCCGGCAAGCCGCTCGATCCGGTCGTCCGGGTCAAGATGATGCTGGAGGCCTACATGCGCTGGGGGATGGAGCATCCCAACGCCTACCAGCTGGTCTATTCCGGCCGCCCGATGGCCGCGCTCGGCCAGTGGCCGGAGGACACACGGGACCTCTCCACCCAGTGCTACGAGATCTTCCGCAACGTGGTCCGCGAGATCGCCGCGGCCGGGCGCCTCCGCACCGGGGCCGCCGACAGCGCCGCCCAGGCGCTGTGGATGTCCTGCCACGGGGTCGTGGCGCTGCTCGCCTCGCGCCCCAACTTCGCCTGGGCCGACCGCGACGAACTGGTCCAGGTCACCCTGGACGGCCTGTTGAACGGCCTGGTGGTCGACTAGGGTCGTGAGCTTCGCCCGGTGGGTCTTCACGGCGTCGGGGATCTACGGCCTTGTCATGCTCACGCCGTTCCTGTTCCTGGAGCGCCGGATCGCGGCGCCGGCGGCTGAGCTCACGCACCCGGAATATTTCTATGGCTTCGTCTTCGTGGCCATCGCCTGCCAGGTGCTGTTCCTGCTGATCGGCCGCGACCCGGCGCGCCTGCGGCCGGCGATGATCGCGGCGGTCATCGAGAAGATCCCGTTCGGTCTCGCCGCGCCGTGGCTGTGGCTGCAGGGCCGGGTGGCGGCGCCCGTGGCGGGATTCGCCGTGATCGACCTCGTCTGGGCGGCGCTGTTCATCGCCGCCTGGCTGAAGACCGCGAAGGCCTAGCGGCCGCCCGACGGCGTCCCGGTTCCCGCCACCGCCGGCGTCGCCGAGTTCGGATAGCCATAGGCGCCGCGCTTCAGGTCCGCGGTGAGGGTCAGCGGCGCGGAGCCGCCGGCCAGCTTGGCGCGGTAGACCTCCATGTTCTCCATCACCCGCATCACATAGTTGCGGGTCTCGGAGAACGGGATGCACTCGATGAAGTCCACCGGATCGGTGGTCCCGCCGCGCGGATCGCCGCAGAAGCTGGTCCACTGGGTTGGCCGCCCGGGGCCGGCGTTGTAGCCGGCGGCGGCCATCACATAGGACCCGGAGAACTGGGTCACCAGCTGCCCCAGGAAGGCCGCGCCCAGGCGCATGTTGTAGTCCGGCTCGTCCAGCTTGGCGGGCGAGTAGCTGACGCCGATGCGTCGGGCCAGGATCGAGGCGGTGGACGGCATCAGCTGCATCATGCCGCGCGCGCCCGCGCCGGAGCGGACGTTGGGATCGAAACCGCTTTCCTGGCGGGTGATGGCCAGCACCAGAGCAGGCTCGGCTGCCCCGCCGTCGGGGGCGTTGCGCACCGGATAGGCGCGCTGCGGCAGGATGAAGCCCCGCTGGGCGGCGGCCCGGCCGGCCTTCATGGAGACGTCCATCTCGCCGTAGTTGCGGGCCAGGTCGATCAGCTGGGCCTCGTCCTCGGCGGTGGGCAGGATGTCGTCGAGGTTCAGCACGAACACCCGGAAGAGCTCGCGCGGGCCGTAGTCGAACAGCAGGCGCGTCGCCTGGATGGAATCGCGGGCCTCGAAGCTCGCGCGCGCTTCCGGCGTGATCATCGGATCGGGCGTCAGCGTCAGGCGCATGCCGAGTTTCTCGGCGGCCAGCATGCCGTAGAAGGTCGTGTTGTGCCTGGCGGCGCGGGCGTAGAAGTCCGTGCTGGCGGTCTTGTCGCCCCGGGCCTCCGCCGCGCGGCCTTCCCAGTAGAGGGCGCGCCCCTTGGTGATCGGCGAGGCGCCGATGCGCTCGAGCGCCGCGAAGTGGCGGGCGGCCTTCTCCGGTTCGTTCAGCTTGGTCAGCGCGATCCAGCCGGCGTCGAACTCCGCGTCGGCGGCGTCGGCCCCGGTGGTCAGGCCGCTGTCGGCGGCGGCGGCGTAGGCCGCGCGGGTGTCGCCGGCGCGCAGGGCGGCCAGCACCAGATGGCGCCGCTCGTCCCAGATGCGGTCGCCCTGGTCGGGCGTGGCGACCTCATGCGGGAAGTTGGCGACCTGGGCCAGCGCCAGGGTGTCCAGCCCCTTGCGGCGCAGGTAGGCGGCGCGCTCGAAGGCCACGCCCGGCGTGGAGGCGGTGTCGGCGGGCAGGGCGGCCAGGAGCTCGTTGGCGTCGCGGGCCTCGGCGCGCAGCGCCAGGCGGGCGCGCGCCGCGGCCTGCTGGTCCTGGGACAAGAGCGCGACCATGTCGCGCGCGGCGGGCCCCTGGCTGCCGTAGAGCAGGATATCGGCGCGGCGCGCATGGTCGTCCGCCGTCAGGACGTCGCCGAACCGGGCCAGCATGGCCCGCTGGGGTTCGGCCTCGAAGCTCTTGTCCCGCCACCAGTGCTTGATCAGGGCGGCGGCCTCGGGGGCGCGGCCGAGGCCGCGGTAGGCCGACGCCAGCGCCATGGCGCCCTGGGCGGTGGTGGGTTCGGCGCCGGCGAACCAGTCGACCACCTGTTGCGGGGTCTTGCCCGCGGTCTCGAGCAGGCGCTCGGCGGCGGCCTGGCGCTTGCCGGCGCGGGGCCAGCCGGCCAGGTCCCGACGCGCGGTGTCGACCTCGTAGAAGCCCACCATGTCGGCGGCGCAGTCGACCAGCACCCAGGTGGCCGTCTTGCGGGCCAGGGGGTCGGTCATCCCGGCGATCGCCTCGCGCGCGCCGTTCACATTGGCCCGCCGGGCGTCGTCGATCGCCTGGCGGAACAGGCCGACGTCGCGGTCGGAAAGGGCGTGGGACACCGCGTGCGCCGGGGCCGGGGTATCCAGCGGCGTCGTCTTCGCCAGGCTTTCCAGGAGGTCGCCCACCGGATCGACGGGCTGGGCGCGCGCTGCGACGCTCGCCATCACGGCGACGCCGGCGATCAGGAAGGCCTTACGCGCGATCTTATGCAACGGAGCCCCCCAACAGAGCCAAAGCGGAATACGAACCGAATCAATAGGTCATTGCGGGCAATGCCTACGCCGCCATATTGTCGCGGCGAATCTGAACGTCGCATCAACAGTGCGTCCAATCACGGCAATTTGCTTTCAATGTCAGAGCCTTTGTTCCGGGGCGTGCTCCCCGCCCTCGTCACGCCGTTCCGCGATGGCGAGGTCGATGAGGAGGCCTTCGTCCGCCTCGTTGAGCGCCAGATCGCCGCGGGGGTGCACGGCCTTGTGCCGGTCGGCACGACCGGCGAGACCGCGACGCTCAGCCATGACGAGCACCGGCGTGTGGTGGAGCTGTGCGTCGCCACCGCCGCCGGCCGCGTGCCGGTCGTCGCCGGTTGCGGCTCCAATGCCACCGACGAGGCCATCGAGCTCGTCCGCCACGCCAAGACCGTGGGCGCCGACGCGGCCCTGGTGGTGACGCCGTACTACAACCGCCCCAGCCAGGAGGGTCTCTACGCCCACTATGCGGCGATCGACGCGGCGGTGCAGCTGCCGGTGCTGGTCTACAACGTGCCCGCGCGCACCAGCGTCGACATCTCCAACGAGACCTTGGCCCGGCTGGCGAAGCTGCCGAACATCGTCGGGGTCAAGGACGCCACCGGCGACATGGCCCGCGCCAGCTTCCAGCGCCTGATGTGCGGCGAAGGCTGGACCATGCTGTCGGGCAACGATGACGCCGCCCTCGGCTACATGGCCCATGGCGGCCACGGCTGCATCTCGGTGACGGCCAACGTCGCGCCGGAGCAATGTGTGGCCTTCTTCAACGACGCCATGTCCGGCCAGTGGAAGGGCGCGCTCTATGGCCAGGACCGGCTGGTGCGGCTGCACCGGGCGCTGTTCACCGACGCCTCGCCGTCGCCCACCAAGTTCGCGCTCGCCCATCTGGGCCTCTGCGCCGAGGACGCCCGCCTGCCGATCGTCGCGGCTTCGGAGGGCTCGCGCACGGAGGTGCTCGCCGCCATGCGGGACGCCGGCGTGATCTGATGGCCAAGGCTGACGCGCCGGCGCGCAAGCTGATCGCCGAAAACCGGCGCGCGCGCTTCGACTACTTCCTGGAACAGACCTTCGAGGCGGGGCTGGCGCTGACCGGCTCGGAGGTGAAGTCCCTGCGCAATGGCCGCGCCAATATCGCCGAGAGCTACGCCGCGGTGGAAGGCGACGAGATCGTGCTCGTCAACGCCGACATCCCGCCCTACGCCCAGGCCGGCCCGCACTTCAACCACGAGCCGCGCCGCCACCGGAAGCTGCTGCTGAAGCGCAAGGAGATCGACAAGCTGATCGGCGCCGTGCAGCGCGAGGGCCGCACGATCATCCCGACCAAGCTCTTCTGGAACGATCGGGGCCTGGCCAAGCTCGAGGTGGCCCTGGCCAAGGGCAAGAAGGAGCACGACAAGCGCGAAGCCACCGCCGAGCGGGACTGGCAACGCGACAAGGCCCGGCTCATGAAGGACCACGGATAGCGACGACCGGCGGGTTCCGCGGCGTCTGGGTCAGGACACCGATCAGCACCGTGGTGATCAGCCCATAGTTCCAGACGAGATCCGCCGACGCGCCGGACCACGCCGAGATACCCGGAAAGCCGCCCATCAGATCGCTGATCACCGCCAGCATGGAGAAGGAACTCGCCCACAGCACCCAATAGCGCTCGGCGCGCCAGGCGCAGGCGAGGCAGACCACGAGGACCGGTAGATCCTCGGCGAGCCAGCGCCACGTCGCGAACTGCAGGCCCGTCGGGCTCCAGCAGGACAACGTGTGGCAAACGTAGATCCCCGCGAGGAGCGAAACGGCATGACAGGCGCCGACCGCGCGCGCGCGCCAGTCCCCTCGCCACAGGGCGGTCAGCGCGACCCCGACAAAGTAGCTATGGTTGATCCAGGGCGGGATCGTGAAGAGGTGCAGGGTATCCATCGCCGTCGATGGATAGACGCCGCGGATGATCGATTCCAGCGATCTCGGGAGCAGGCCAAGACGCGGGCTCGGCCGTCACCCCGGGACGCGAAGCGCGCACCGACGGCCAGACGCCGATGAGGATCGTCGCGGTCAGCAGGTAGTTCCAGACGAAGCTCGCCGCCAGGTCGGCCCAGAAGGTGATCTGGGGCCCGATCAGCATGAACAGGTCGGTGAGCAGTATCAGGAGGGCGAACGAGCTCGCCCAGATCGGCCAATAGCGCTTGGCGCGCGGGACGCCGGCGAGGCAGGCCGCCAGCAGGACGAAGTCCTCGGCGTACCACCACCAATGCGGCCGGTCCGTCGGCTGGTGCAGGCCATAGGTCCAAAAATAGCCGATCGCCATGATCACCATCTGGCAGGCGGTGATCGCCCGCGCCTGCCAGTCGCCCTTCCACCAGGACAGCACAGCCGCCGAGCCGATGTAGGCGTTGGTGAATTCGTTGGGGATGTAGAAGAGATGCATGTCGAGGCCCCGGGGCGATCGCGCCTATCGTCTTCGACGGGCGTCGATGGGTAGAACGCGCCGGGGATGGATTTCCAGCAAGATCGAAAGCCTCGAATGCGCGACTGTTCAGGCTGTCGCGCCCCGGGGCCTCCACGGCCAGACGCCGACCAGCACCGCGGTGATCAGGCCGTGGGCCCAGACGATGCCCGCCGATCCGTCGGCCCAGGGGGTGACGCCCGGCACGAAGGCCAGCAGGTCGGTGGTGACCCCGAGCAGGGCGAAGGAACTTGCCCAGAGCACCCAGTAGCGCTCGGCGCGCCAGACGCAGGCCAGGCAGACGATCAGCACCGGGACGTCCTCCCACAGCCCGCGCCAGACCATCAGCGGTGGGCTCCCCGCGCCCCAGCAGGACCAGGTGTGGCAGACATAGGCGCCGGCGGCGACCGAGAGGCCCGTGCAGGCGGATATCGCCCGCGCGCGCCTATCGCCTCGCCACAGGGCGAGCAGCGTCACCGCGCCGATGTAGCTGTAGTTGATCCAGGGCGGGATCGTGAACAGGTGCATTCGTTCCATCGCTGTCGATGGATAGATGCCGCAGATCAGGAGGTTGCGCGACCTCTGGAGGCGATCGGAGGTGCGGACGCCGGTCTCGCCCGCGGGCGCCCCGACCAGACGCCGACCAGCAGGGTGGTGGTCAGGCCCTGGGTCCAGACGATGCTCGCCGAGCCGTTGGCCCACGGCGTGACGCCCAGGGTCAAGGTCAGCAGGTCGGTGACGAGGCTCAACAGGGCGAAGGAGCTCGCCCAGAGCACCCAATAGCGCTCGGCCCGCCAGGCGCAGGCCAGGCAGATCATCAGGACCGGGACGTCTTCCGACAGGCCGCGCCAGACCATCAGCGGCGGGCTCCCCGCGCCCCAGCAGGACCAGGTGCGGCAGGCGTAGGCGCTGGCGGCGATCGAGACGCCCACGCCGGCGCATATCGCCCGGGCTCGCCCGTCGCCTCGCCACAGGATGATCAGGGCCGCCGCGGCGAAGTAGCTGTAGTTGATCCAGGGCGGGATCGTGAACAGGTGCATGTCTTCAACCGCCGCCGTCGGTCAGGAAGCGCCGCTGGGCTGCGCCGGCGCGCGCCTCGCTCCACACGCCCATGGCGATCGTGACTTCCGTCAGATAGCCCCAGACGACCGCTGCGGACGCGAAGGCCCAGGACGTGAGCCCCGGCATCAGGCCCATCGCATCGGTTATGACGCACAACAGGCTCAAGGAACTCGTCCAAAAGACCCAGTAGCGATCGGCGCGGAACGCGCAGACGAGGCAGAGCGCCAGCATGGCGGAATCCTCGGCGATCAGGCGCCAGAGCATGAGCGGTCGTTCCGGCCCCGCCCAACACGCCCATGTGTGGCAGAAGAAGGGTTCGGCGGCGAACAGCACGACCTGAGCAAGACTCAACGCGCGCGTCCGCCAGCCGCCCTTCCACAGGGCGAGCAGCGCCACCGCGCAGACCAGGGCGACCAGGAATCCATGAGGGATCACGAAGAGGTGCAAGTCCGGTCCCCTCCCAAGCCTCGGCGGATCGCGCTGTCCCGACGCCGCCGGTCACATCTATCGTGGTCTGCCGGGATTGAGGGATAGATGCCGCACGCCATGGAATCCAGCGACCTCGAACAACTGGAGCGCGATACGGTCGCCGCGGTCGCGCCGCCCGAGGTCCTGGAGATCGGCGGCTGGCTGGTCCCGCTGGACAACGGGACCATCGGTCGGGCGAAGAGCGCCGTTCCCTTGCGCCACGATCTCGGCGCGGAGGCGGTCGGCAAGATCGTGGCGGCCTACCGCGACCGGGGGCTCAGCCCGGCCTTCCGGATCGCCGACGTCGCCTCGCTCGCGCCCGTTTGCGCCGCCCTCGAGGCGTACGGCCTGGCGCCCGAGCAGCCGACCGTCTTCAAGACGGGCTCGATCGCACAACTCGCCGCGTTTTCAGAAGCTTCGGCGAGGATCCTGAGCCAGCCGGACGCGGCCTGGGCCGGCGTCTTCCTGGGCGAGGGCTTCGATCCCGCGGACGGCGCGCACCGGGTGGCCGCGCTCGCCCGCTCGCCCGGCGCGATCTATGGCGCGGCCGGCAAGGACGGACAGACGCAGGCGGTGGGGGTGATGAGCTTCGGCGCCCGCTGGGCCGGGATCCACGGCATGCGCACCGCACCGGCCCATCGCGGCAAGGGTCTTGCGGGCGCCATCCTGGCCGCGCTGGGCCGCGAGGCGCAGGCGCGGGGTTACCAAGAGGTCTCCCTGCAGGTCGAGGAGGCCAATCCCGCCCGCCGCATCTACCGCGCCGCCGGCTTCGCCCCGCTCTGGCGCTACCGCTACTGGCGCTGAGCGGAGCCTACTTCGCCAGGTCCTTCAGGATGCTCTCCCATTGGAACAGCGCCCCGTCGAGGGTCGCCACCGGCACGCGTTCGTTCAGGCCGTGGGCGAAGTCGTCGGAGGCCTTCATGAAGGCGCCGGACACGCCATAGGCCGGCACGCCCAGCGCGCGGAAGAACATGCTGTCGGTGGCCCCCGCCGACATCGAGGGCACGACCGGCAGGCCGGGATAGCGCGCCTGCACCGCCTTGGTCACCGCGGCCAGCACGTCGGGCCGGAGCGGCGAGGCGGGCGCGTCGATGGAGCCGTCGTTCAGCCGCGTCACGGTCGCGCCGGGGTCGGCGATCACCTTGACCAGGGTCTGTCGCACCTGTTCCGAGGGCGTGCCGGGGAAGATCCGGCAGTTCACCGAGGCCGTGGCCTTCTGCGGCAGGGCGTTGGTGGCGTGGCCGCCGGTGATCATGGTCGCCACGCAGGTGGTGCGCAGCTGGCCCACCAGGTCGCGGTCCCCCGACAGGATGTCGATCGCCCCGCGATCCTTCGGATTGGCCACATAGCGCCGCATGGCCTCGCCCACCGGCCCGGCCCGCCCCGGCGCCGCGGCCTTCAGCGAGGCCATTGTGATCTCGCTCTCCATCGCCGGGAACTGGTAGGCCGCCAGCCGCGCCAGGTCCGCGCCCAGCTGGTAGATGGCGTTGGTCTTGCCCGGCCGGCTGGAATGGCCGCCCGGATCGGTCACCGTGATCGAGAAGTCGGCATAGGTCTTCTCGGCCGCCTGCAGGCCGTAGATCGTGGGCTTGCCGTCTTCGCTAAGCTCGCCGCCGCCGGCGTCGCCGTTCAGCACCAGCTCGGCGCCCTTCAGGTCCGCAGACAGCTTGCGCGCGGTCTGCATCAGGGTCTCTTCGTCGCCGGACAGCGCCAGGATCACCTCGCGCCCCGGCTTCCAGCCCTCGCGCTTCAGCTTCGCCAGCACCGTCACGATGACCGAGACGTCGAATTTGTCGTCTATGGCGCCGCGCCCGAAGACGTAGCCGTTCTCCACGACCGGCGTGAACGGGTCGCGCGTCCAGTCCTCCTTCTTGGCTTCCACCACGTCCATGTGGTCGATGACCACGATCGGCTTCTTCGAGGGGTCCGTCCCGGCGTAGTGCGCGATCAGCACCGCGCTACCGGCCACCGGCTCGATCTTCACCTCGTCCGGCCTGAAGCCCGCCGCCGTCAGCACGCTTTTCAGATAGGCCGCATAGACCGGGACCTGGTCGCCCGGGATCACCGTGCGGTAGGCGATGCCCTTCTTCAGCAACTCCAACGCCTGGTCGTGCAGGGCCGGGTCGACCTTGGGCGGGGCGGCTCCGGCGGCGGAGCAGAGCAAAGCGGCGGCCAGGGCGGCGAGGCCGGCGACGGTCTTGGTTTTCAAGGCGGGGAATCCACTGGGCGGTAAGGGACGCAGACCCTAGCGGCGTCGCCCGGGCGAGGCGAGCCCTTGCCCCAAGACCGGAACCTTTCGCTGTGGCCAAGCTTAGGTAGGGAAGGGCGGTTCGACCGCCGCAAGCCGGAGCCGACCCATGGAATCCCACAGTCTCATCGCCTGGCTGGTCATCGGCGCGATCGCCGGCTGGCTGGCCGGCACCTTCGTCAAGGGCGGCGGCTTCGGCCTGATCGGCGACATCGTCGTGGGCGTCATCGGCGCCTTCATCGGCGGCTGGCTGGCCGGCGTGCTGCACATCCATGTGGGCACCGGGTGGATCTCGGCGATCCTCACCGGCTTCGTGGGCGCCTCGTTGCTGCTCATCCTCGTCCGGGCGATCCGGCGCGCCTAGCTTTCCAGCGGGTAGTCGGCCTCCCGCCAGGCCTTCATGCCGCCATCCAGCGCCACCGCGCGGCCATAGCCCAGCTCGCGCAGGGTGGCGGCCGCCAGCGTCGAGATCTTGCCGAACTCGCAGCAGGCCAGGATCCTCACCGTGGGATCCGGCAGATCGCTGTTGACCCGAAGCTCCAGCTGCCCGCGCGGCAGGTGCATCGCGCCCGGCACATGGCCCGCGTCGAAGGCGTCCTTCTCGCGGACGTCGAGGATCACGAAATCCCGCCGGTTGCCGCCCAGCCGCGATCTGAGCTCCTCCATCGACATGAAAGGCGCTTTGGCGGCGGCCTCGCTCAAGAGCTGCGCCACCGTCTTGCCGCCGCTCATGTTGGTGCGCAGCGCCTCGGTCAGGTGGGTCGGCGCGGCCAGGTCGAGCGCCTGCATCATCTCCACGAAGGCCGCCCGCTCGGTCTTCTGCAGGCGCGGATTGCTCTCGATCTCCTCGCCGATCGTCGAATGGCCGCGGCCTTTGTAGTCGTGGGCCGGATAGACCTCGGTCGCCGGCGGCAGCCTCAGGAGCCCCTCGAACAGGCTGTCGTAGAGCTGGTGCGGATCGCCGCTCGGCAGGTCGGTGCGCCCGGTGCCGCCGATCAGCAGGGCGTCGCCGGTGAACACCCGGTCGTCCATCACCAGGCTCATGGAATCCCGCGTGTGGCCGGGCGTGTGCATGGCCTGGATGCGCAGGTCGCCGGCGATCAGCATGTCGCCGTCGTCGAGCCGCAGGTCCGCATAGGGCGCTGGCGCCAGGCGGTGCATGACCACCGGGGCGTCCAGCAGCTTCTTCAGCTCCTGGCTCGCCGAGAAGTGGTCGGCGTGGGTGTGGGTGTCGACGATGTACTTGAGCGACAGGCCGTACTGCGCGAGCAGCCCGCGATAGAGGTCGATCCGCGACAGTTCCGGATCGATCAGCACCGCGGCCTTGGTCGCCGTACAGCCCACCAGGTAGCTCTGGCACCCGCCCGTGGCGATCTGCTCGAAGATCATCGTCCGGTCCCCCGACCAAAAGCCCTGGAACGTTCGACTGCGCCTCGCGCAATGGCAAGGCCTAGCCGTCCAGCAACGCCCGCGCCCGCTCGAACACCGCCTCGAACATCGCCGGCGTCAACCGTCCTGTGTTCGTGTTGAGCCGGGAGCAGTGGTAGCTGTTCAGCACCACGTAAGCGCCCGCCGCGAACTCCGTCCCGTGCCCCGGCAGGCCCGCCGAGGCCTTCAGGCCCAGCGCCTTCAGCACGTTGCGCCGCGACACGTCGCCCAGCGTCACGATCACCTTCAGCCGGGGCAGGGCGGCGATGCGGCTCGCCAGGAAGGGGCGGCAGGTGTTCTCTTCCGAGGTCTCGGGCTTGTTGCCCGGCGGGGCGCAGCGCACCGCGTTGGTGATCAGGCAGTCGACCAGCTTCAGGTCGTCGTCGCCGTCCGGGTCATAGGCGCCGGTGGCGAAGCCGCTCTTCTTCAGCGTCGCATAGAGCAGCCAGCCGGCATGGTCGCCGGTGAACGGCCGCCCGGTGCGGTTCGCCCCCTGCCGCCCGGGCGCCAGGCCCGCCACCAGCAGGCGCGCGTCCGGATCGCCCCAGGAGGGGGCCGGTCCGTTGAACCAGTTGGGATGCGCGGCGGCGTTGACCGCCCGGTAGGCCACGAGCCTTGGGCAGAGCGGGCAATCGCGTGGCGGCTCGGGACCGAGCATTACCTCCCCCGCGAAGCGGCGGGAGGGGGACCGCTCGCCGACCCCGGCCTTGCGCCGGGGGAAGAGCGAGTGGTGGAGGGGGCAAGCCCCGCCCACAGCGCCAGCCGCCTTCCGTCGATTCGTCGCGCTTGAGGTTCGCCCCCTCCACCATCCGCTATTCGGCGGATGGTCCCCCTCCCGCCGCTTCGCGGGGGAGGTGAGGCCTCAAGCCTCCGCATCGGCCTCCGGCTCGTCCTCGCGCTGGCGTTCGCTGCGGCTTTCCTGGATGAACCGCGGCAGGCGGGACGGGCGGCCGATGATGTCCGACAGGTCCGCCAGGTCCACGAAGTTGTCGGCCTGCCGTCGCAGGTCGTCGGAGGCCATCGGCGGCTGCGACTTGACGGTGGAGACCACGGTCACCCGCGCGCCCCGCCGCTGCACGGCCTCGACCAGCGCGCGGAAGTCCCCGTCGCCCGAAAACAGCACCAGGTGGTCGGCGCCCCCCGCGGCCATCTCCATCATGTCGACGGCGATCTCCACGTCCATGTCGCCGCGCCAGCGCTTGCGCCCCTGGCTGTCGGTGTATTGCCGCGCCGCCTTGGTGACGAGCGAATAGCCGTTGTAGTCCAGCCAATCGACCAGCGGCCGGATCGGCGAGTACTCCTCGTCCTCGACGAGGGCGGTGTAGTAGTAGGCGCGGATCAGCACGCCGCGCTTGCGGAACTCCTCCAGGAGCTTTCGGTAGTCGATGTCGAAGCCCAGGCCCTTGGCCGCGGAATAGAGGTTCGACCCGTCGATGAACAACGCCAGACGGTCGGTAGGGTAGAAGGTCATCAGCTCGCAGTTCCCAAAGGCCGATCCCGCCCGGCTCGACGACGCGGTCGTCATAGCCCTCGGCGGCAATCTGGCCGGCGATTTCCCGTCGTCCGAGGCGCTTCTCGAAGCCGCCCTGACGCGATTCCCCCAGGCCGGATTGCCCGTGCTGGCCCGATCGCGCTGGTGGAGCTCTGCCGCCTGGCCCGATCCTGGAGGAAACGAATATCGCAACGGCGTCGCGATTGTCGAGGCGAACGGCCCCCCGAGCGCGGTTCTCGAGGCGCTTTTTGCCATCGAGCGGTCATTTGGCAGGACACGGACCGTGGCGAACGCCCCGCGCACCCTCGATCTCGACCTCATCGCCTACGGCCGCCAGGTCTCCGAGGGGCCGGGGCTCGTCGTGCCCCATCCAAGGGCCGCCGAGCGCCTGTTCGTGATGGGCCCGCTCGCCGAGATCGCCCCGTCCTGGCGCCACCCGCTCACCGGCCGGACCGCCGCCGAGCTCGCCGCCTCCGCCACCGTCGGCCGCGACGCGCGGCCGCTCTAGATCCGCCGACCCGCGAACGCGCTAGATCCCAAAGGCCCGCGCAGCGGGCGCCTTCGAGTTGCAACCGCGGAAAACGCGGAAGACGCGGAGGACGCGGAAGGTCGCGGACGCCTTCCGCGCTTTCCGCGCTTTCCGTGGTTCTCAAGACAGAGCCTCCGCTTCGCGGAGCCTCGGGGGCGAGCCGTTCGCGGGGTGCGTTGAGCTAGGCGATGCGCCGCGCGGCGAGGCGTTTGCGATCGTCGCGGGCGATCTGCAGGCCGCGGGGGCCGGGCGCCAGGGACCAGCGGCCGGGATCCACCAGGTCGGGGTCGAGCTTCGAGGCGATGAGCGCGCCCTCCATGACCAGGTCCGCGGCGAGGCGCGGGGCCACGATCTCCGCCGTCTGGGCCATGATCCGCGCCGCCACCACCGCCATGGCCACCGGCCAGTGCGCCTCGTTCATCATCGGCTCGTCGGCCATCTCCAGGGGCATGGGCGCGACCATGATCCGCCGCGCCGTGGGCCACAGCGCCTTCAGGAGGTCCTGCGGCCGGGCCAGCGAGCCGAACTCCTCGCGCGGCTCCAGCCGGCCGAGATCGCCCTCGACGGCGCCCTTGGCGATCCGCCGCTCCATCTCCCAATAGTCGGTGAACTCCGTGCGCTTCACGCCGGCCTGGGCGGCCGCCTGGATGACGATGCGCTGCAGGGGGAAGCCGTGGCCGTAGCCCAGCAGCAACGGGGCGTTCACCCAGCGTCCGGCCAGGAACCGCTGCCCGATCTTCGGCCGGCGCAGCATCAGGCTCTCCGGCGCCACCAGGTCGCGCCGCGCGGTCAGCAGTTCACCCTGTTCCAGCGCCGAGTTCTGCGCGGCGAACCCCACCAGCGCCCCGGCCGCCACCAGCAGCGAGGCGGTGTCCGCCCGCGACGGGACCTTCTGCAGCAGCAGCTGGCGCAGCGAGGCCGTCGTCAGGTTGGCGCGGTTGACCGATTCCGGCTCCCAGGGGAATCGTTCCACGCGCGGGGCGGGCGCAGGCGGCATCTAAGGGGGAACTCCATCGGAACTGGTCCGTAGCCTAGCCGACCATCCATTGAGGCTTTGCAACCTATTGTGGTGAACGGGATATGACGGCGCCCTCGCAGGCCCTGCGGCTTTTGCGGCGTTGCACAATGGGTCCCGAACCTCTATTTTCACTGGTTCTCTCCCCCGCCCGAGGAATCCATGGCTCGCGTCACCGTCGAAGACTGCATTGAAAAGGTCCCCAACCGCTTCAACCTCGTGTTGCTGGCGTCGCATCGGGCCCGCGCCATCTCGGCGGGCGCCCAGATCCTGGTGGACCGGGACAACGACAAGAACCCGGTCGTCTCCCTGCGCGAGATCGCCGACGACGTGGTCGACGCCGAGGAGCTCCGCGAGGCCCTGATCGGCACCCTGCAGCGCGTCGACGAGCGCTCGGAAGCCGAGGAAGAGGCCGAGACCCTGGCCCTGCTGGCCGATCCGACCCACATGCAGATGAGCGAACTCGAACTGGTCCGCGCCCTGCAGAGCGACCGCGATGGCGGTCAGGAGGAGCGGTACTGAGCCCAGAAGGCGCAGACCCTCTGACCACCCAGGCGGCGCCTCAACCCGCCGCCCCCTCTAAGGACGCCTCGAAGTCAGCCGCCGCCGTCGCAAAGGTGGCGGTGGCCGCGCGCCCGAAGATGCTTCGCCAGTTCGAGCTGATCGAGAAGGTCCGCTCCTACGATCCCACGGCCGACGAGGCGCTGCTGAACCGCGCCTATGTCTACGCCATGCGCATGCACGGGGCGCAGAAGCGGGCCTCGGGCGACCCTTACTTCGCCCACCCCATCGAGGTGGCGGGCATCCTCACCGACTACCGGCTCGACACCGCCACCATCGTCACCGCCCTGCTGCACGACGTGATCGAGGACACCCCGGTCACCCGCGCCGAGATCGACCAGCTGTTCGGCACGG
>Ga0105240_10002166_pt1 | contig 32053 bp, 33 predicted proteins | sample KBSC54metaG_FD_80426 | JGI IMG/M metagenome (GOLD analysis project Ga0105240, IMG submission 80426) | Corn rhizosphere microbial communities from Kellogg Biological Station, Michigan, USA - KBS C5-4 metaG | ecosystem: Host-associated > Plants > Roots > Rhizosphere > Soil | place: Michigan, USA... | reverse complement strand
CGCATTCAGAACGCCTTGTATGGTCCCGCCGTGATCCAGATCGATGATCGGGTAGCTGGAAGGTGTGAAAACGTCTCCGGCCGCCAGAACGTCGGAGCTGCGGAAGTACACCATGGTGTCACCGTCGGTGTGCGCCGCCGGCGGGTGAATCAGGCGTACTCCTTCGCCGTTGAAGAAGTGACTGAAGTTCATCGAATCGACGTGATAGGTGTCGGTCGGCAGCGCATCGAAGGGCAGCGGCGGCTTGATTGCCGTCATGGTGTTCAGCACATTTTCGTGCGCGTAAATTGCCGCGCCCACCGCCGCGTCGGTCAGATTACCTGCCACGTTGCCACCGGTAAAGGTCTTGCCGGCTTTGCCGAGTCTCTCGTTGCCGCCGGTGTGGTCCGGGTGGAAGTGCGTATTCACGATGAAACGGATGGGCTTGGGCGGGCCCACGTTGACATAAGGCAGACCCCCGGTTTCGACGGTCTTATTGATGCCGTTAATCGCCGCGATCACCTTGTCAGCCATGTTGGCGAATCCGGTATCGACCATCAGGACACCATCGGGGCCGACCGAGAGTGCGATATTCCCGCCCGCACCAACCAGCATGTAGATGTTGCCCCGCACCGGCAGGACGTGCACTTCTGCGTTGTTGTTCTGCTGGGCCAGGGCGAGCGTCGCAACGCCCGCGATACCAAGCACCGCGGCCGCGGCTAACGCCGGAACCCGGGATATCGCTCTCGAGGATCTCCGTTTCAATTCTTACCTCCCCGCCTGTGGTGGAAACTTGCCGATTACGCCCTTCATCTTCTCGCGGTAGTCCGGGTACATGGTCTGCGCGCCGCCGCGGGAAGCCTCAAACGGCACTCCGTAGCGTTCGGAGAATTCATGGAGGAAAGTGTTCTTGCCGGGAAGAATGTTGGGCACTTTTCCTTCTCCGCGCTCCACTTCGCGCACGACTTCGCAAGGATATGGAGGAACCTGCTGATGCACATCCAATTCGTAGTCAGTGGTGCGGATGAAAGGTTCGGTTAGATAGACCGGATCCTTCACGATGGTCATGATTGTCAGCCAGTCGCCGTGGCGGATCCAATGTTCCGTCAATGTGGCCTTCTCGCTGCGAGCCATGCCGTTGCGCCGTATGTAGCCCTCTTTAAGGTGCGTGACCGTGGTGGTCAGAATATCGCCGTCCCACTTCGCTGTCGTAAAACCGGCCCAGGTATGCTCCGCCCACTCAGGAGGATGAGGACGCCCGTCCAGATACACCGGCCGGTCGATCGAGCGCAGCCACTCGGCATGGAATGCCGTAGTCTCGCGCGACACCGGGTCTACTTCTTTCGAGATGCGAAGGTTGGAGGGCCCGCGCCAAATATAGTCGGCCGAGTGCGGCCGGCACTGCCATTCCGGCTCGGTCAGCAGCGATCCTTCCCAGGTATCGGCGCGCTGGCGCGCGGCATCATTGATGGGCAACCCCAGGTAGTCGGCAATCTCGGGACCCGGGACGCGCTCCAACTGATCTTCATAAAATCTGGGCGCCCATTCGCCCGAAAAATCGACCTGCGCCATCGCCGGCACGCCTAGTAGCGCTATCCCCAGCGCCACGAAACCCGCACACTTGGATCGAGTCACGTTAAACCTCCTGACAAACATAGCACCTTATAGTGATATTTCAGACAGCTATCATCTGTCAACTACCTTTCAGATAGTAGCCCGGCCACGCCTATGACGCGCAGCCTGTTTTTTCGCATTGCGGTATGCTGTCTTGAGGAGTGACCCTTGTGATTTCCTTTAAACGAGCGATCATCCTCGGCCCCTTGTTGGCCCTATGGGTCTGCGCCCCGGTGTTCGCCCAGAAAGATATTGCAGGCGAGTGGGACAATCGCTTCGACGAAGACTTTCTGGAGCGTATCCCGGGACCCGACATCGGCGATTATCTGGGTATCCCCCTCAACGACGCTGCGCGCCGTCACGCCGATAGCTGGGACGCTTCGCTACTGACCTTGCCCGAACATCAGTGCAAGCCGCATCCTTCCGATTACGGCATTCGCGGCCCCGCCCAAATGCGCGTGTGGAAAGAAATGGATACCAAATCTCAGGTGCTGATCGCGTATCACACCCATATTTTCTGGCAAGCTCCGGAACGCGTCATCTGGATGGACGGCCGTGCGCATCCGCCGGACTATGTGCCGCACACCTGGCAGGGCTTTTCCACGGGTAAGTGGGAGGGCGACGTGCTAACCATCACCACTACCCATCTGAAGACTGGCTGGATCCGGCGCAACGGGATTCCGCGCAGTGAGGACGCCGTCATTACCGAACATTGGGTTCGCCATGGAAAATATCTGACCGTGGCAACCATTGTGAACGATCCCGTGTATTTGACCGAGCCGTTCATCCGTACTACCGATTTCGTGGCCAACCCGGACCAGCAGATTCCTGCATATCCCTGCGAGTCCGTTGTCGAAATTGACCGTCCGCAGGGCACGGTTCCGCACCATTTGCCCGGGACCAATCCGTTCCTCATGGAATTCGCACAGCGCTTCGGCGTTCCCTACGAAGCGACTCGCGGCGGCGCCGAAACCATGTATCCGGAATACCGCGTCAAAATGAAAAATTTCCCCAAGACCACCAAGGCAGCGCAATGAAGTCCCGCACACTGGTCACCGTGCTGCTGTCGGCCGCCGGCGCGGCCCTATTCCTCGGCAGGGCTCCCGCACAGCAAAATGCACCCGCCGAACTGCACACGCTCCACGTGCAGGGCAACGTTTACATGATCGTGGGCGCGGGCGGCAACGTCACGGTACAGGCCGGAGACGATGGCATCCTATTGGTAGATTCCGGACTCGCGGCAAACGCGGATAAACTGATTGCCGAAGTCCGCAAGATCTCGAAAGCGCCTATCCGCTATCTGATCAATACGCACGTTCACGCGGATCATGTCGGAGGCAACGAGAAAGTCTTCCTGGCCGGCAGCACCATCACCGGCGGGAATGTTACTGGCGATATTCAGGACGCCGGCGTCGGCGCCACCATCATCGCCCACGAAGCCGTATTGAATCGCATCAGCGCGGCTACCGGGAACCAGGCCATGCCCGCCAAGGCCTGGCCTGCCGATACCTACTTCACCAAAGAAAAGAAAATGTTCTTCAATGGGGAAGCGGTGCTGATAACGCATGTGGCGGCGGCCCACACTGACGGCGACAGCATGGTCTACTTCCGGCGCTCCGACGTCATCAGCGCCGGCGATCTGTATGTAACCACCAGCTTCCCTATCATCGATCTGCCGCGCGGCGGCAACATTCAAGGTATCCTCGAAGCCCTGAACCATATGCTCGACGTCAGCGTCCCCGCCGATAAACAGGAGGGCGGTACCTACATTATTCCGGGACACGGCCGCGTCGCCGATCAAGCCGATCTGGTGGAGTACCGCGACATGGTCACCATCATTCGCGACCGCATCGACGACGGCGTCAAGAAGGGTCTCTCACTCGAACAGGTGAAGGCCGCGCAGCCCACGCTCGACTACGACGGAGTCTACAGCAAGCCCGGCGGTTTCTGGACCGCCGACCAGTTCATCGAGGCCGTTTACAAAAGCCTGAGCGCGAAAAAGTAGGAAATCGCATATGAACCACAAACTCGGCCTTGCATCAGTGCTATGGGCAGTCTCTTCCTTCGCCATTGCGCAGCCGCCCCCAGACCCGCTGCCGCGCTTCACTGCCAAGGACGCTGCACCCGAAGACATCACCGGCTACTGGGTATCGATCGTCACCGAGGACTGGCGCTGGCGTATGCTGACTCCCGCCAAGGGCGACATCACCAGCGTGCCCCTGAATCCCGAAGGCCGCAAAACCGCCGAAGCCTGGGACCCCGCAAAAGACGAGGCCGCCGGTAATCAGTGCAAGGCCTACGGTGCTCCCGGCCTCATGCGCCTGCCGACGCGCCTGCACATCACCTGGCAGGATGACAACACTTTGAAGGTGGAAACCGACGAAGGCACGCAGACGCGCCTGTTCCATTTCGCTGGAGCCACCGCCACAGCCCCCTATACTCCTGCTCCGCCGCCGTCCCGGCAAGGTATTTCGATTGCCGAGTGGGACGTCAGCCATCCCACCTTCATGGGCTTCGCACCGCCTCCTCCGCCCGCCGGAGGAAAACTGCCCGGCTCTTTGAAAGTGACCACCAACAGACTGCTGCCCGGCTACCTGCGCAAGAACGGCATTCCCTATAGCGCGGGCGCGACGCTCACCGAGTACTTCACGCGCACCCATGAAGCCAACGGCGATTCCTGGCTGCTGCTGACCAGCATCGTCGAAGATCCGCAGTACTTGGCCAGCGATTTTCTGACCAGCGATCACTATAAGCGGGAAGCCGACGGCTCCAAATGGAATCCGACACCCTGCCAAGCGAGGTAAGCATGAAAACCATCGATCACAACACCATCACTGAAGTCGCCCTCGAACAGATGGCGTCGACCCCCGACTCGCGTTTGAAAGAAATCATGGCGTCATTGACACGCCACCTGCACGCCTTCGCCCGTGAAGTGGATCTTAAGCCCGAAGAATGGCTCGAGGGCATTAAATTTCTCACCGCCGTGGGCCAGAAGTGTACGCCGCACCGCCAGGAATTCATCCTGCTTTCCGACACGCTGGGCATGAGCAGTCTGGTGAACGCATTGCATGACCGGCGCGCGATCGAGGCCAGTACTAAGTCCAGCCTCCTGGGCCCCTTCTATCGCCAGGACTTACCCACTCGCAAACTCGGTGAGTCGATTGCGGGCAAGAGCAATGCCCCTGAAGTGACTCTCTATGGACGCGTCACCAATGCCGCAGGCCGCGGTATCCCCAACGCTTCGGTCGAGATCTGGCAGCCCGATGAAGAAGGCTATTACGATCTGCAAAAGCACGACCCTTCTGAAATGGATCTGCGCGGGAAGTTTCACTCCGACGCCGAAGGCCGCTATCACATGCGCACCATCGTCCCCTGCGGTTACATGATCCCGATGGATGGCCCCGTGGGCGATATGATTCGCGCGCAAAAACGCCATGGCTATCGTCCGGCGCACATTCATTTCCTGGTTTCCGCGCCGGGCTACCGCGAAGTGGTGACGGCGCTCTACGTATCCGGCGACGCGCATCTCGACACCGACACCGTATTCGGCCCGGACGCATCCCTGGTGGTCTCGGTCGAGCAACACGATCCCCGCTCGCCGATTCCGAATCTGCCCAGCCTGCACTTCGACTTTCAATTGGCCGCAGCCGAGCAGCAAGGTTCCGGCCGTGTAGGCGCGGATCCATCGCAGATTATGAGCGCTCCGCAAAGCGCCGGCCGGTAAACACCGCCACGCTTTGCCCGCATTCCCGCATAATAGCGGTTACATGCGGACCTTCCGATTGACTCTCGAATACGATGGCTCCAAGTTCTCCGGCTGGCAGGCACAAATCAACGCCCGCAGCGTGCAAGGAGACTTGCAGCGCGTGGCCGACGAATTATTTGGTGTCGAAGTGGACCTGCAAGGCGCCGGACGCACCGACGCCGGGGTTCACGCCGTCGGCCAGGTGGCTCATATAAAGGTGCGCAAGCTGCGGGACGACTTGCCCCCCGCACGCATCCTCCGGGAGTTAAACGATCGCCTGCCATCTTCCATCGCGGTACTCGAATGCGTCGAAACCTCGCCGGCGTTTCACGCCCGCCACGATGCGGTCTCGCGTGCCTATTTTTACCAGATCTCCACACGCAAGACGGCCTTATCGAAGCGTTTTGTGTGGTGGATCAAGCAGCCTTTGGACGTAGCCAAAATGGAAGCAGCCGCGGCGCTGATTCCCGGCCGCCACAACTTCGTGTGCTTCCGCGCGGCGGACCCGTCGCGTCCCGGCGAATCCACTACCGTAGTGGTGACATCCGCCGAAGTGGGCGTCGACGACAACCTCATCGTATTTCGCATCACCGCGTCCCACTTCGTCTGGAAGATGGTGCGCCGCCTGACCGGCACTCTAGTAAAGGTGGGCCTCGGTGAAGTCAGCGTGGAGCAGTTTGCAGGCCTGCTGACCGGCCGTAAGGACCCTAAGCTCGATGTAGCTGCATGGACCGCTCCGGCTTCAGGACTGTTTCTGGAGAGCGTGTTCTATTAGTTGCGAAGCCCGATGATCACTCCGCAATCGTCCCGCTAGGCTCCAAGCCCTTTGCGGCCGCGCGCTGATCGCCGCCCAGCAGACTCCGGATTTCCTTCTCGTAAGTGTCTTTACCGACCAACCCGGTATGGACGAAAGCGATTCGTCCGTCCCGGTCGATGATAAAAGTGGTAGGCAACGAATCCACATCGCCGTAGGCTTTGGAGACCTCATCGTTGCCAACCACTACGGTGTAATCGATCTTTTTTTCCGCCAGATAGGGCTTGACGGATTTCCACCCGTCGTCGTCCAGCGACACGCCCACCACGGCAAACCCCCGGTCCTTGTAGGTTTTATTGAATTCGACAAACCATGGAATTTCAACCTTGCATGGCCCGCACCAGGTCGCCCAGAAGTTGAGCAATACCACCTTACCCTTGTAATCTGCCAGCACTATCTTGGCTCCGCTAGCGTCCGCGAGGCTGAAGTTTGCAGCCGGTTTCCGGTCGCTATGCTCCTTGCCCGCCGAGCTCGTTTTGAGAGAGGACGAGCAGCCCACTACCAGGACGCTCACGGCCAAAATACCGCTCCATGTTAGATGTGAGATTCGTAACAACAAGGCACACTCCTCCTCTACCCTACCGTTCAACAATGCGACTCGCAAAGCTCCCGGACTACTTCTTCTCCATGGTAATTTTGGAGACCTTGACGGTGTCGCCTTCGATATCCCCAGTAAGGTTCACGTTGTGGCCGGCGTGCATGGCCAGTAGCGGCGAATCCTGGTTGGAAATGTTATAAACCTTGCCTTCGCTTACGAAAACGTACTTGCCTCCAGCCTTTACGCAGGCGAGCGTGCAGGCCCGGTCGGTCATCCCGGCGTGGCCTGAAGTCATTTTCGCGTGACTGGCGCCACAATTACTATCGCTGATCTGGCCCATCTTAGTCATCGTCGCGGCGGAGGCGAACGAGCTAAGGCCCGCCAGTAGGCCCAGACAGCACAAGCTTTTCAATACTTTCTTCATGAGTTGAACTCCTTTGAGGGCCCCAAGGGGGCCGGTTTCACTTTACAACAATCACTTCGCCGGCTGCACGCCCTGGGTTACGGGTCCCGGCCAAAATCGCCAGCTCTTTTGTCCCGCTAGTGTCTCAAACCCTCCGTAACTCTGGAGCCACTATGATCGAAGTAGAAAATAGTGGCCCATCCTGTGCGCCTGGCCAATGAAATTACCAGCGATTTCGGGGCGAATGCTCGCCCAGAGGATGCCTTCGGCGATACGGCTCAAAGAACCCGGGAGGACGAAGACCGGCTGCGAAAGCTGATGGTTCGTTATCAGCAGGGTGACGCTGAGGCGGTGGAAATCCTGGTCACGAGACTGTCCCCGCCGCTGCTCCGCTTCTGTTTGGGGCCGGATTTGTCGCGCAGCGACGCCGAAGACCTCCTGCAGGAATGCTGGCTGCGTATTCATCGTGCTCGCCATACTTACCTGCCGTCGGAGCCACTGCTGCCGTGGATCTATGCGGTCGCGCGGCATACCCGTCTGGACGCCTATCGTCGCAGACGCCGGCTGGGATCACGGGAGGTGCTGACGGCGGGACCTCCCGAGCCTGTGGCGGTGGGCCCCGCGCCGGAGAGCGGTGTCATGGAACTGTTGAATCGGCTTCCCGATGGCCAGCGCGACGTGATTGTGATGTTGAAGGTAGTAGGCCTGAGCCTGGAAGAGGTTGCGCGAGCGACGGCGTCAACTCCGGGAGCGATCAAGCAGAAGGCCCACCGGGCCTATGCATCTTTGCGCAAGATGCTTACGGCAGATGGTCCGCGTGAAAAGGGTATGCTATGACGGAACTACAAATAACGGATGCGAAAGTCGACAAGAAAATCGACCTTCTGCTGGAGTTGGCTCCCGCGCCGCAGTTGTCGCCGGAGCTCCATAACAAAATCAGCCGTAACTTGACGGCCTCGCTTAGACCTGTGAAGCCCCTGCCTGTCACGCGGGTCCTTGTCGGGCAGTTTGGGGCGATTTTCCTGCTGTTCGCGGCTGCCCTGATCGCCATGATGGGGGTGACAGGAATCCGAACCCTGGATGCGTGGCAGGCCTTTGGCATTCTGGCTATTCTTACACTCGGGGTATTGCTGCTCTCGGTAATCCTGGCTTGGCAAATCCGTCCGGGGACCAAGCAGCAGATCCCAGCAAAGCTCTCATGGGCATGTTTTGGCGTAGGGTTTCTGAGCGGCGTGGCCCTGTTATTTCCATGGCGTGAAGGCGAAGCCTTCGTTTCCCGTGGATGGCCTTGCCTGCTGTCGGGATCCGCAGTCGCGATTCCCGGCGGAATCTTGTTCTGGCTGCTTACGCGGCGTGGAGTCCCTCTCTCCGCTACGGCGTTTGGAGGTACTCTGGGCGCGATCGCCGGGCTTCTCGGTGTCACGGTCTTGCAGTTCCGCTGCATCCATCAGGATGCGGCCCATCTTCTGGTTTGGCATGGAGGTGTCCTGGTCCTGGCCATCGCTGCTGGTGTTCTAGTCGCCCGTGTGTTAGAACCAGGAATACGATGGAGTCGCCTCACCATAGGCGGGAAACGGACTAGAGAATTATGAAACTTATGTATCGCACTTTGGGCCTCGCCGGCCTGCTGCTAAGCTTGGGCTGCGTGGCGTCAGCCGCCGAGGTCCATGGCATCCTCATGGACAAAATGTGCTCCATGACCGCAGTGACAAAGGGACAGTCCTTCGCAACCTCGCATGACACCAAGTGCGCCCTTGAAGCCTCCTGCCTCAAAAGTGGCTACGGCGTCTTCACTTCCGGCAATAAATTCATAGCGCTCGACGCCGCCGGAAATAAAAAAGCCGCTGCGGCGCTGAAAGCCACTAAAAAGACGGACAATCTGATGGTGACTGTCGATGGCGAAGTCACCGGAGACACCATCAAGGTCGCCAGCCTGAAGCTGGATTAGAGTCAGCCCCGATGAAACGTCGACTTTTATCGTCGTCCGTCCCGGTTGTGATGACACTCGCGTCACTCATTCCGGTTCCTGTCGCGGCCCAGACTCCGCCCGCTGCCGCCCAGGCAACCGCCAAACCGTCCACCAAGACCTGGACCCAGTCGCGCACGCTGGATGGCCAGCCAGACCTGCAGGGTGTCTGGTCGAACCCAACGATTACGCCTTTCGAACGGCCCTCCGAGTTGGCCGGGAAAGCCGTCCTCACCGAGCAGGAAGCCGCTGAACTCGAAGCGCGCGCCGCTAAGGCCCGCGTTGACGGCCCTCCCAAGAAAGGTGACCCGGGCAACTACAATCAAGCCTGGTTCGACTCGGGAACCAAAGTCGTATCTACTCGCCAAACTTCTCTGGTTGTGGAACCGCCCGACGGGAAAGTTCCCCTGAAACCGTCGGCCGAAGCAAAGCGGGATTACGACCTAGCCCACGCGGCCGACTCCTGGGAGTACATGAGCGTCTGGGACCGCTGCATCACGCGCGGCGTGCCTGCCGGAATGTTTCCGGCCGGCTACAATAACTCCTATCAGATCTTCCAGACTCCCGGCTATGTAGTGATTTTCTACGAAATGATACATGAAACCCGCATCATTCCCGTGGATGGCCGGCCCCATCTGCCGCCCAACATCCGGCAGTGGAATGGCGACTCGCGAGGCCATTGGGAGGGTAATACCCTGGTCGTCGACACCACCAATTACAACGGCAAAGGCTGGATCGCGACCAGCGCTGCCACCGGGCGTATTAAAGGTATTCCCCAGAGCGAAGCGTTGCATGTGGTCGAACGGTTTAGGCGCGTTGACCCCGAAACGATCCTTTACCGAGTCTCGATCGACGACCCGAACATGTACACCAGCCCCTGGGAAGTCGCAATTCCGCTGAGTAGAGAAGAAAATTATAAGCTCTACGAGTACGCATGCCATGAGGGCAATCACGCCGTCGAGAATGTGCTCAGCGGCGGCCGAGCCGCCGAAACCGCAGCGAAGCAGTAAATCCTAGCGCGCCGGCCCTGCCAGTTCCTTGTGCATCAGATAACTGATCTCAATGGGCGTATCGTCCATCGATTTCACTGCCAGCAGAATCTGATAATAGCGCGGCAGCTTCCCATTCGCTTTCCGCATGCGCGACACGATACTGCGGGCGAGAGTCGGATCCGTGAAGGCCTCCACGCCCGCCGCCGGGCTGAACGCACTGGTTCCAGACAGGTACAACACGTCGCCTTTGCCGTTCACCCCCGGCGCGTGAGTAATCAATGTATAGCTGTCATCCACGGTGCTCTGAGCCGACCGCGGCGGCGGATTGCCCAGAAATGCGGGCTCTCCTTTTGCGGGATGCAGATTGCGGATCCCCTGGGGTTCCAGCACCAGTTCTTCCTTCAATGGCAGCGCCTGCAACTGCCGATTACCAGCCGGCGGCCCTAGGAATACCAGGTTTCCCATAATAATATCCGGCATGGAAAGTTCATCGCTGCTGGTTACATATACGTTTTGCTTGCGGTCCGCCAGGAACTGGCCCAGCAGGAACGCCCCGTTTGCGGTCGAGACTCCCGTCAGATTCCCGGATTGCTGGGTGCCCAGCACCACTACTAGAGGCCGATCCTGCGAAAGCAGCGGAGTCCACAATTCCCGCAACTCCGGCGTCCAGTTGGCAGGTGGCGTTAGAACCGCCGCGGTGCGCTCCACTTGCCGCAGGCGCAATCCGAAGTAGGAAGCAAAGCCCACGGCCGCGAGCAACAGCGCCGCCAGCAGAATCAGGGTTCGCTTACTCGCCGGAGGCGCGGGTATCGTCAGGGTCGCTGGATCCGGCGTCTCGGGCACAATCGCCGCCGGCCGCGGCTCAAACGTCACCTTGAACGCGCCCTTGGGAAGGTCGACGATGATCGGGTCGGTCGCGCCTTCGCTCCGGTAATATTCGGCGAGCTTCTGCCGCAACCGCGCCATATGCATCCGCACTACGGATTCCTGCCGCGGATCGTAGGACTCCGGCTTCGCGAACACATCCAGTCCGACGGTATATTCCTTTAAGCTGTCGGCTTCGCCCGAAAGTGATTTTTCCGCCAGATAATTCAGCAGATTGCGGTGGACTTCAGAAGTTCGAAGCGCCTTGCTCTGAAGAATCCGCCGAACTTGGGCCAGATTCGTTTCTGTCTCAACAACCATTGTTTCTCTGCCGGCTACTGCGCGGGGGCCAGCACAAAGTCGAATTCACAGGTGCAGAAAGGCGGCTCCGCGCCGAACTTCCGGGCCGCTTCGTCGTTGGTTTTGTGTTCCGTGAATTCCGCGATCAGCGAATTCTTCACGCCAAACACCGCGTCCCCATCCAAATATTTGTCGATCGAATCGAACACATGCGTGGTCACCGGCGAGTAGCCCGGAGCAGAGACCACGAAATGCACGTGCGCGGGCCGCCATGGATGCCGGTTGGTGGCTTGGAGCATCTGTCCCACGGGTCCGTCGGAGGGAATCTGATACGCCACTGGCCGCGTGGTTACTACCAGATAACGCCCGTCCTGGTCGGTCTTGAACTTGCCGCGCATGTTCATCTGCTGAAGCGAGGGATCCTGCACATCGTACAAGCCGTCCGCGGCGGCTTGCCAAACGTCCAGCTCAGCGCCCACGATGGGTCTCCCGTGCAGGTCCATCACGCGGCCCGACATATACGTGATGGTGCCGTTCCGATCCGGACCAACAATGCTGTCGCCGTACTCCCGTTCGGGTGCGCCGGCCCGATGGAACGGCCCAAACACTGTCGATTCCGTCGCCCCTGCGGGCTTGCGGTTGCTGATCAGATCGGTAACCATCGAAATGCCCAGGGTGTCGGATAGAAGAATGAATTCCTGGCGCCGGTCATCGCACATTTGGCCGGTCTTGGTGAGGAATTCGATGCCCTTCCACCACTCCGACTCCTGCAGCTGAACATCCTTCAGAAAGGCATGTATATGCTTTACCAGGCTCTGCATGATCTGTTTCAGGCGCGGGTCTTCGGTCCCGTCGAATCGGCGAAGTACCTCGGCGGTGATATCGTCTTCGGTGGTGGGACGAACTTTGGTTGCTACAGTAGACATGGCGATTTCCTTCCCTCGAAAACTGGGGGTAGCTGGGAACTACACAGCCGCCCTTAAATTATAGACCCACCGCCGGATTGCGTCGCCTCCCGAATGGCTAAACGTCTTAGGGGGAACCCGTTAGAATGGCCCGCCTGGCGCACGCTTTATGCTTGCAATCACTTGGCGCTCTTCCTTGAGTGGGTCGTTGACCACCTCGCAGCGGTTGTTAAGCACCATAGTAGGACGCGTAGTGGCGTTGTATGCGGGCCAGGTACCCACGCCTTTACAACTTGGGTTCCCGGTGCGTGCGAAAGTAGCCCAAGCCTCGCTCATTTTGTCCTGCAGGGCATAGCGATCCTGCCCGCTGCCGGTCATGGTCTTGGCGAGATCCACGTTAGCGAACGCAAACGGGATATCCAGAGTGTGATAGGACTTCATTTTTCCGTCCCGAACCGGCGAGCGCCACGCGAAATAGTACACGTAAGCCGGCGCCTTCGCCTGTGCGACTTTGCGGTCGGCCTCGGCCAGCACCATGGACCGGACGCCGACGTCGGCCGTCGCCTTCATGAAGACGTCGATATCGCTGATGTTCTTATGCGCCCTCTTATAAACCTCGATAACCTTGGCGGTATCGGCATCGTCGGCGCGCAGGAATTTCTTCATATTCTGCTTCAATCCCGCATCATCGAGCGGGTCGAGCGAATACGGGAACAACGGCCCGCCGGCGAAAAACGCCATCTCCGTTTCGGTGCTGCCTAGTAACATCGGTACCGTCGCCGATACTTCCGGAGCCGTCGGATCGAAAGGATTGCGAGGCAGCGTTTTGCCGTCGACTACCGGACCGAACGCCGCGCCGGCGGGCCCCCGCAGTGCCGCGATTACTTTATCCATCGGCATGTTTTGCAGTTGGTCTACTTGGTTCGGCTTTAAGCCTAGCCCAGCTAAAAACGCCGTGGCATTCTTAGTGGCTATATCCGGGGGCGTGCCGCGCAAGGCCGCGCCGCTTTGCACAATGGCCCGATGGAACAACCCCTTGGCCGACGGCATCGCCAGCAGCGTGCTGACTTTTCCGCCGCCGCCCGACTGCCCGAAAATGGTCACATTCCCCGGGTCTCCGCCGAACCGGGCAATGTTATCACGCACCCATTCCAGCGCAGCGACGATATCCATTTGGCCCACGTTAGATGACTGCGCATACTTCGTGCCCCCAATCTCAGCGAGATACAGATATCCGAATGCGTTCAAGCGGTGATTGACGCCCACCACCACTACATCCTGTTTGCGCGCCAGATTCGCTCCGTCGTAGATGCTGAAACTAGCCGAACCGCCGACGAATCCGCCCCCGTGCAGCCACACCATCACCGGCCGCTTGCCTGCGCCGAGGCTTTGCGACCAAACATTTAAGACCAGGCAGTCTTCGCTGAGCGCTTCCTTGGGGTCGGTGGCCAGCACCTCCGGAGGTTCGATCCCCGGCATCACTTGCGGCGAACGCCCGCCGAATTGGACGCATTCCTTGACGCCGGCCCAGGGTTTCGGCTTCGCGGGCGGCATGAAGCGGGCCGCGCCCGCCGTCGAAGCGCCGTACGGGACACCCCGAAAGCCGTAGACTTTGTCGTTGGTGAAGCCGCGAATCTTTCCAGCGGTGGTTTCCACTGTGGGCGCCGCATCGGCGCGCAAACTCCCGGCGAAGATACCGCTGCCCATGGCGCCCGCGGTTAGTGCGCTCTGTTGAATAAATGCACGGCGTTTTATCGTGCCGATTATACTATGCTGGCTAGATTGTCCTTTTCTTATGCCCAACGTCAGCCACCTCGAATGCAGCCTCTGCTCCCAACGCTTTGAAGCTAACCAGATTCACAACCTGTGCCCCTGCGGCGGCGCCCTTCTGGTGCGCTATCATCTCGACGCAATTCGGCAATCCTGGTCTCGCGATTCGCTGACTGAGGGAAAACCGGACTTGTGGCGCTATTGGCCCGTGCTGCCGGTGAACCGGCGCGAATCGATCGTGTCGTTGGGCGAGGGCATGACGCCTTTGCTCGAAACCAAACGGCTCGGCGCGGCCGTCGGAGCCCGTGACCTGTGGGTGAAGGATGAAGGACTCAATCCCACCGGCTCCTTCAAAGCCCGCGGCATGACGGCGGCGATCTCCATGGCGCGCGAACTGGGGATCACTAAAGTCGCGGTTCCCTCTGCCGGCAACGCCGCGAGCGCCGCTGCGGCCTACTCTGCGGCCGCCGGGATCGAAGCCCACATTTTCATGCCGATGGATGTTCCCCAAGCCAATTTCATTGAGTGCAAAGCTCTGGGCGCACACGTGACCCTGGTGAACGGCCTGATCAGCGACTGCGCCAAGATTGTTACCGAGCGCAAGAATCAGGAAGGCTGGTTCGACATCACTACGCTCAAGGAGCCCTACCGCATCGAAGGCAAGAAGACCATGGGCTACGAAGTGGCTGAGCAATTCGGATGGGAGTTACCCGACGCGATCTTCTATCCCACCGGCGGCGGCGTGGGTCTCATCGGCATGTGGAAGGCGTTCGACGAACTCGAAACTCTCGGCTGGATCGATCGCAAAAGACCCAAGATGATCGCGGTGCAAGCGGCTGGTTGCCAGCCGGTGGTGCGCGCCTTCGAACGCGGCGAATCGCGCGCGGAATTTTGGCAGGGAGCCTCCACCGTTGCCGCTGGACTGCGCGTCCCCAAGCCGCTCGGCGACACGCTCATCCTGGACGCTGTGCGCGCCAGCGGTGGAACCGCCATTGCAATCGAGGATGAACAGATCATCGATTCCGGCATCGAACTGGCGTCGCTCGAAGGGATTTTCGCCGCTCCCGAAGGAGCCGCTTGCGTGCCGGCGCTGCGCCAGCTTCTGGCCAACGGTTTTCTTAAGCCCAGTGAGCGGATCGTTATCTACAACACCGGCGCAGGTCTGAAGTACCTGGAGACTTACGCGGAACGTTACCCGCGCGCGTAATTCAATTACCAAGCCACCGCTTACAATTCGAACGTGCAACAAAAATAATCGCGTCTTTAGGCTAGCTTGGGGGAAGCAGCCCCCACCTCGTTGGCAAGGGCCGCTCTAAATCAAATCCGGACGACTATCGTTTGTAGAATGGCGGAACCTGCGCGTCGTAGTTGATGAAGATCGACTTCGCGTCCGTGTAGTCGTGGATGGCTTCGATGCCCATGTCCCGGCCGTAACCGGATTCTCCAACGCCACCAAAGGGCGAGCCGGGGCTAACGCGTTTATAGCAGTTGACCCATACCATTCCCGTACGAATCTGTGCGGCCACGCGATGCGCACGCTGCAGACTGTTGGTCCACAGTCCGCCGCCCAGACCATACACCACGCCGTTGGCGATCTCAAGCACCTCGGCTTCGTCCTTGAATCGCGTCACCGCGACGAATGGACCGAAAACTTCTTCCTGGCACACGCGATCGGTGGGCTTGGCGTCGACTACCGTGGGCTCGACGTAATAGCCTTTGGCGAGATCCGGATTTGACGGCGCCTTGCCGCCCATCAGAATGTTGCTGCCCTGCTGTTTCGCCACATCCACGTAGCTGAGAACGCGTTCACGGTGTCCCGCCGAGGTCAGCGGACCCATCTCGGTTTGCGGATCCATTGGATTACCCACTTTAATCGACTTGGCCAGCTTTAAAAACTTGTCGAGGAACTGGTCGGCGATCTTTTCATGCAGCAGCAGGCGCGAGCCGGCGATGCAGGCTTGTCCTTGATTATGGAAGATGGCGAATGCCGATCCGCCCACGGCAGCGTCGAGCGGCGCGTCGTCGAATACGATATTGGCGCCCTTGCCGCCCAGCTCGAGTTGCACGCGCTTCAGGTTGGTCGACGAAGCCTGCACGATCTTGCGGCCCACCGGCGTGGATCCGGTGAACGCAATCTTGTCGACGCCCATGTGTTCGGCTAAGTGCTGACCGGCAACATTGCCGAGTCCGGGAAGCATGTTAATTACGCCGGGAGGGAACCCGACATCCGCTGACAGCTTGGCGATCCTCAGGGCCGTCAGTGGCGTCAGCTCGGCCGGCTTCATCACGCAGCAGTTGCCGGCCGCCAGCGCGGGTCCTAACTTCCAGCTCACAAACATCACCGGGAAATTCCACGGGACAATGGAACCCACAACGCCCACCGGCTCGCGCAGCACATAGTTGTGAAAGCCAGCGTCCACTTGCACCACTCGGCCATCGATCTTGTCGGCCATGCCGGCCATGTAGCGGAAGGTCCCGACGGTGCGCGGCACATCCAGATTCCGGGTGTCGCGGATGGGATGGCCCGTGTCGAGCGTCTCCAGAACGCAGAGATAATCCAGATCCTTCTCAATCGCATCGGCCAGTTTGTACAGAAGCCTGCCCCGTTCAGACGCAAGCATGCTTTTCCACGCCGGGAACGCCTTGCGGGCCGCCGCCACCGCGCGATCCACATCCTTCGTGCCGGCTTCGGAAACTTCGCATAGCACGCTGCCATCATGCGGGTTCAAAACCTTGCAGCGCTTGCCGTCGATGGCATCCACAAACTCGCCATTGATAAACAGGCGAGTTTCAATGTCGATTTTGGGGGTTGCTTCTACAGTTGTTGCCACTTAAATACTCCTTTATATAAATGCTTACACCAAAAAATAATGCGGGGCGCGGCCTTCCTCAGGCCCACTTACGCCCCGCTTTCGAGTTGCTTAAAACTCTACCGGATAAGGCGGCAGCTCGCCCGAGGAATACCGCTTAGGCAGCGAACCGTCGTTGTTTTCCCACACCACCAGAATGGAGCGCTTGGGCGAATATCCGCGGTGGCGGATGTCGGCCGGCATGGCCGCTACGTCCCCCGCATTCATCGTGACCTTAGCGCGCGGCTTGCCGGTCTTGCCGTCCTCTACGTCCCAAACGATCTGATCGGTAACCTGGATGAACCACTCCACGCGATCGTTGCCGTGAGTAATCGGCAGAATGTGCTCTTCGGTGGTGGCGCAGAACTGGCTGTCGTCGACGCAGGAAAGCACCGACGGATTCCAGGTAACGTCGGAACGCGAAACGTAACCGAATGCGTTATAGGCGTGGACTTCCTTCTCAAAGCCCGGCTCCGCATGGACTTCCGGCTGATCCTGCGGGATATCGGTGAACTGGCGGTTCACCTTCATTCCCATGGCATCGCTGCGCAAGGTCAAATCGCCCGGCAAGCCTACCATGCGCTTGGCCACGATGCGCTCGCGGCGGATCGCTTTTGAGTTGCTGCCGTGCTTAACGCCAAAGGGAACGCCGGTCTCGCCAGGCGCCGCGAAGGGGTCGAAGCCCTCGTTGGTCCAGTCATCCAGCATAGCCTCGAAGACGGCCTTGAGGTCCTTCGAGTCGAACGTCTCCACATAATGCCGGTTCGCACTGCGATAGGCTTCATTCAACAGGCCGATGAACATCTCCACCGTGCCGTAGTGATTGATGGTCCCGAACACGCTATCGAAATTCACGGTGCCGTAGAAGAATCCCCAGGCCACATCGCGCATCAGAGAGCGCAGGAAGGCATCGATAGGGATAATGTGGCGGCCGCCGGGATAGCTGATATTGGCGAAGTATTCGTCGCGCTCAAACTTGAACTGTCCGATCGAGAAATTCTTATACCCCAAAGACCGGGTCTGGGTTTCGGTATTTACCACCGTCGCAGTACTCATGATTGGATCTCCTCTTGTGGCTTTCTCTTTACTCTGATCTTAACAAACCGGCTACTTCTGACAGATGTCCGCCCAGCGCTCCAGGGTGCAGTCGCCTTGAATGCTCTGGATCAGCATGACTCCCGGCTTGGCGCTGCGGAATTGATACGCTGAATTCGCTGGCAGTAGCGCCTGATGGCCGTTGCGCACCTTCACCCAGCCCATCTTCTTGCCCTTGGGCTCGCTCGCCAGCTTCACCGCACCTTCCTTGCCCTTGGCAACTTGCGGCTGATCCGGCTTGATATAGTGGATTTCCACTTCGCCATCCATAATTACGACCGACTCGTCGTGGTTGGCGCTATACCAGGGCGAGTTTCCCTCCGCCCGGACAGCTTCAATCACGTACCGCAGGTTCTTGCCGACCGCCACCCTTTCGTACGGGCCAAATTTACTGGCAACCTCAAAGACGTTCGAAAAGACGTAGTGTTTAGGGTCATCGTTGATGACTTCAACGCCCCCCTTCTTATAGTTGTTAAGCGACCCAAATTGGGTTTGTGGACTGCTCATAGATAATGGACCTCCTTAGAATTGCGCTATACGAAAAAAACAATGCATTGCTAGGATACTACGTTCCAGCAGTCGTTGGGCACTGCCGGAAAAAAGAAGTATTGTCAGGCGAGCGTACTCTTACGCCGCCACTCCCACCGGCTTCCGCGAGCCACCGCCAACCTTCTTGGGTGCCGTCTCCTTCAGAAACAGCGACACCACGATTCCCAGAAGAACCGCTCCCAGCGGGAGAAACAGAATGTTCTGGATACCGAAGTTCTGGGCGACCCAGCCGCCGATCACCTGCGCGATGCCAGCCGAAATCTCACCTGAGCCGACTACGATTCCAATGGCCGCCGAAACCAATCCCACTGGAGCCGATTCCGTAGCGATCGGACCGGTCAGAAGCGCAACCAGACCGAGGGTGAAAAATGCCCCGATAAACAGGAAGACGAACAGCATTCCGCTATGTGCTCCGGTCTGTTGAAAAATGTAAAGCATGATGGCCGCACCCAGGAAGCCCAGTGTTGCGGTGGTCTTTCGTCCCAGAAAGTCCGAAATCCCCGGCCAAGCGAACTGCCCGAAGAATCCGCCGAAACCGACGGCCGAGGCCACGAAGCCCGCCTCCTGCGTGCCCAATTTCAGGTATTCAATCAAATAGATGGGCAGCATCCCACTCAGCACGAAGACGCCGGTCATCGCGCAGAACAGGGCAGCCATCGAAAGGAGAATGTTGCGGTTCTTCAGTACCTGCATCCAACTCCCCTGCGGAACGGGTTCGTGCGCTTGACGCGCTTTGGCAGGAATCTTGTCCGGGTCACGTATCACGAAATACATCAACGTCGCCAGGATCAGGCCGGGCACGGCGACCAGTACGAAAATCCAGCGCCAGTTCATGAATCTCAACAATTGCGTGGCGATAATCGGCGCGAATGCCAGACCGAATAACGCGAATCCGCATTGTTGCAAGCCTTGATTGATACCAAGCCTTTTGGGATGGGACGCGTCGTTGACCGCCGCAAAGCTGGTAGGCGCGAATGTACCTTCCGTGAAGCCCATGATCGATCGAATGAAGATGAGACTGATAAGGCCGGTCGCCATTCCCGAGAGTCCCGACAGCAGCGAAAACCCGATGAGAGCCGGTAGCAAAACCTTGCGGCGCCCGAACTTGTCGGAGACTCCGCCCATGATGAACGCGAAAAAGCCCCAGGAGAGACCCAGTGCGCCGATGATGGTCCCAGCGTCTTGCTGATTGAGGTTCAGGTCCTTCATGATCGAAGGAAGCAGCGGCGCAATAATCCAGCGGTCCAGCCCTACCAGCCCGAATCCCAATCCAAGCAGCGTGACTGCTTTCCATTCGTACGAAGTGTCCCAAGCCTTCTGCGATTCCGCCATTTGGAAGGTTCTCCTTTAAATAGACGCCCTAGTGCGCCCACCCATTATAATGCCGCTATCGCCGTTTCGCTACGCGCAAAGGTACGGCTTGGAACTGAGCTTTCCGTTAGGCCTGCCCGCCGTGAGCCTTGGCGGTGCGCTCGTTCAGATCGCGCAGTACTTGGAGTTCGGCTGCCGTCGGCAACGGCGTGGTCTTTACCTCGGATGCCACTTTCAAAGGCCATCCAGTCGCGGCCACCACTTGCTCCACCGTAACGCCCGGATGGACGCTGGTCAGTAGCAGTTCTTTAGTGATTGGATCCGGTGTCAGTACGCCCAAGTCGGTAATCACCGCCACCGGGCCCTTGCCCGGGAAGCGCATCTTCTCACGGCTGTCTCCACCTTCCATGTGCCCGCCCGAAGTCCGGAAATCCAGCTTCTCGACGAACGCTTTGGTACTGTGGCGCAGCGTTACCAGCACCTCGCCGCAGGAGGCCGCGATTGCGGGCGCTCCACCTGCGCCGGGCAGACGCACTTTGGGCTTGCCGTAAGGGCCGATCACAGTGGAATTGATGTTGGCGAACTTATCGATCTGCGCCGCACCCAGGAACCCCAGGCCGATCTTGCCGCCCATCAGCCAATAGTTGAAAATCTCGACGATGCCGACTACGGTGTCCGAGGTCTCGGCCAGTTCACCGTCTCCAATCGAGAGGGGCAGCACGTTGGGCTTGGTTCCAATGGTGCCCGACTCATAGATCAGGATGGTATCCGGCGCATGGGTGAGGCGAGCCAGGTTGGCGGCCGCGCTGGGTAACCCGATGCCGACGAATAACGCAGTCCCGTTCTTGACCATACGCGCGGCGGCGATGGTCATCATTTCATCCGAAGTATATTGAGCGTCGGTCGGTTGTGCGTCCGCCATTCTACGCCACACCCACGCTGCGCCGGAATTCGGCAAAATCCTTGGTGTTCATGATGTGTTTGTCGATCCAGGCGAGAAAGGTATCGCGATCCTTTGAAATCACGTCCCACTGTTTATAGAACGCGTTGTTGCGCGGATAATAGCCGTGCGTGTAAGAGGGAAACGCTCCGTGCTTCACTTCGGCTACGGCGCTCAGAATCCAGGTAGGAAGAATCACGGCATTGGGCGGCGCGTCGAGCTTGTCAACGATCTCTTCCACGGTGACGATGGCGCGGTCCGCCGCCATCACGGCTTCCTTCTGCGCTCCGACGATGCCCCACAGCAGCACGTTGCCCTTGCGGTCGGCCTTCTGGGCATGAATCACGGTGACGTTGGGCCGAATGGCTTGGACGGCCGCGAGCTTTTCGCCGGTGAACGGGCAGTCGATGAATTGCACCGTGGTGTGCGGCGTGAGATCGGTACCGGCGTAGCCGCGCAGAATCCCGAACGGCAGATGGGAGGCGCCGGCGGCATACGCCACCGCCATTCCGGCATGCTCGTGTTCCTCGATCGCGAGCGGCTGGGGCCAGCCCTTTTCCACGGCATCCCGCAGGCGGTGCAGCGAGCCCACCCCCGGATTTCCGCCCCACGAGAACTTTAGCTTGATAGCGCAGCCGGCCCCGATCATCTGGTCATAAAGTACGTCCGGAGTCATCCGGACCAGGGTCAGGTTGCGGCGCTTCTGGCGAATGATTTCATGCCCCGCCGCGTACGGGATCAGGTGCGTAAAACCTTCAAGTGCAATGGTATCGCCGTCGCGCACAAATTCCGCGATGGCTTCGCTCAAGGGAAGTATCTTTGCCAACTGTGGTTTGCTCCAAAGAGGTCATTATAGCTGAGGAGCGCTGAAGACCCAAGAAATCAGGCGGCTTTCGATGTTTCCCTACCCCAACGCTTCGCGGAAGGTTTTCTTGCCGGTGAGTACCGCAATCAGGTCTGAATCCGGATTATGGCTCATATGCTCGCTCACTACGTTCGACAAACTGTGCTTGCCGGCGGCTTCCGACAGATCTACCGGGATCGGATGCGGATTGCCAAACAGACTGGGGGTCTCCGAGGCTACGTTGGTGATGGCGCAGCAGCGGTCCTCCCACACGCGGATGCCGAAGTGGCTTTTAAGTACCTGCCGGCCGGTTCCGTAGTCCTGCCAATAGTCAATCGAAGCGCGGTCCGCGCTGACGGTCCTCATGTTTAGCGCTTGGTTTTAAGGAGCGTCAGAACTTCCGTGCGCTGCTCCACGCTCAAGCCCCACATCTCGGTGCCGTGGGTGCGGCCGATCAACACATTGCCGGACACGTCGTCAAACAGGGCGTTGGATTTGAAGCGGCGTCCGTCTTCATTCACCTGCGCCGTGTAGCCGTCGCCCAATTGCGGGTCATAGGCTTCAAAGTGGCCGCCGACTTCCTGACGGGATTGCTGGAAGCAGATGGGGCCGTTCGATTTGGTGATGCCGCAGGTCCCATCGGCCGCGACCAAAATGTATTCGTGGACTTTGGCCATAGGAATTGTCACTGCCAGATCTCTACCATCGATTGTTGCGCCGCCCCCCGCCGCCACCACCTGTGCGCTCGGTTTTCGGACGGGCTTCGTTGATGGTCAGGGCGCGGCCATTGAGTTCGGTGCCATTGAGCGCGGATATGGCTTTCTCGGCTTCGGCGTCGTTGGTCATTTCGACAAAACCGAATCCCTTGGGCTGGCCGGTATCGCGGTCGGTGACAATGCTGACCCGGTCGACGGTTCCGTAAGCTTCAAACATGGATCGCACCGCATCTTCAGTGGCGGTGAAGCTGAGGTTTCCAACAAAAATATTTTTCATGGTCTCCCTTTGAAATTTGCAGAACTGCGAATCGCGGCAGGAGTCGGTAAGGAGCGGATTGTACCGGACGATGCGAGAGATGCCAAAATCAGCGGGCCTGTAAACTACAATCCTATAGTCGCACGAATCCGGCGAGCTTGGCGTGAATGGGTACAGTATACTCTTTCACCCGATACCTAAGCGGACAGAGTGTACTGTCCCCCGTTCCGGAATCAGACGCGCTCGATGATCGCGGCTATGCCTTGGCCCACACCGATGCACATGGTGCAGAGGGCGTAGCGTCCGCCAGTTTTGTGGAGCTGGTTGAGCGCCGTGGTCACCAGGCGTGCACCGCTCGCGCCTAGGGGATGCCCGATGGCAATGGCTCCGCCGTTGGCGTTGACGTGTGCGGCATCGTCCGCAAGGCCTAGCTCGCGGGTGACCGCCAAGGCCTGCGCGGCGAAGGCTTCGTTCAATTCGATCACATCCATCTGCGCAAGCTGAAGGCCGGCTTTCGCGAGAACCTTGCGCGTGGCAGGGGCGGGGCCCATGCCCATAATGCGCGGAGCGACGCCGGCGGCGGCGGATGCGATCACCCGGGCTCTGGGCGTCAGTCCGTGTTTCCGGGCAGCCGCTTCCGTGGCCAGGATCATAGCGACTGAACCGTCATTGACGCCGGAGGCATTGCCTGCGGTTACAGTTCCGTTGGGCTTCACCACCGGCTTCAGCTTGGCTAGGGTTTCAACTGTGGTATCGGGACGTGGATGCTCGTCGGTGTCGAACTTTTTGGGGTCGCCCTTCTTCTGCGGGATCATCACCGGGATGATTTCAGAGCTGAAGAAACAAGCGGCGCGCGCTTTAGCCCAACGTTGCTGGGTGCGATAGGCGAAGGCATCCTGATCGGCGCGATTGACGTGAAATTCCTCGGCCACATTTTCGGCGGTTTCAGGCATGGAGTCGACGCCGTACTGGGCTTTGAGAACCGGATTGATAAAGCGCCAGCCAATGGTAGTGTCGTAAATTTCGGCACTCCGGCTGAAGGCGGCCTCGGCCTTGCCCATGACGAAAGGCGCGCGCGACATGCTTTCGACGCCGCCCACAATTATGAGTTCCGCTTCGCCTGCCTTAATGGCGCGGGAAGCCACGCTCACGGCGTCGAGGCTCGAACCGCAGAGGCGGTTTAAAGTCGAGCCCGGGACTTCCTTGGGCACGCCGGCGAGCAGCAGGGCCATGCGTGCAACGTTTCGATTGTCCTCGCCCGCTTGGTTGGCGCAGCCGTAAACCACATCATCTACGGCGCCCCAATCCACGCCCGAGTTGCGTTCCATCAAGGCCTTGAGAGGTAGGGCCGCGAGGTCGTCGGTGCGGACGGTCGACAGGCTTCCGCCGTAGCGCCCGAAGGGCGTGCGAATTGCATCACAGATGAAAACTTCGCTCATAAAAATTGGATGTTGATGACCTGCCTGAAGACGCTATTTTAGCGTAGTCGGTGAAAGCGCGGCTGTCATAGCCCATTTGACACAGAATACCTGAAGTGCGGTAATCCTTGGATATGGCTGGTTCTAGAGCGGATAAGCCGGCGTGGAAAATCACCGGCACCTACTTTGAGGCTTGCAACTGCGAGGCGGCGTGCCCGTGCGTGATGATGAGTCCACCGACAACGGGCGAGTGCACCGTGCTGGTGGCTTGGCACATTGATCACGGCAATTTTGGATCGACCAACCTGGACGGACTGAATGTGGTGCTCGCGGCCCAAGTTCCCGGGCACATGCTGCAGGTGAAATGGAACGCCGCGGTGTACTTGGATGAACGCGCCGGCGCGGAACAGCAGCAAGCCTTGACCCAGATTTTCGGTGGCCATGCCGGCGGAGTTCCAGCGGTGCTGGGTTCCTTCGTGGGCAAGATTCTGGGAGTGAAGACAGCGGCGATTGAATACCGGAAAGAGGGCCGGCAACGGAGTTTTTCGATACCGGGAGTGGCTGGCGCCGAGATTGAGGCCCTGCTGGGGCAAGGTGAAGCCGAGGTCACTATCCAGAATCATCCCATTGCCGTGGCCCCGGGATTTCCCGCCGTAGTCGCGAAGTCGAAAAAGCTCACTTATCGTGACTACGGCTATAACTGGGAGATCAGCGGTAAGAACGGGTTCTATTCGGCATTCAACTATTACGCCTGAGTGTGCTGGATCCTCGCTATGGAGCGGGCAAGAGTGGCCGCCGGCGCCTGGCCCGCGGATTTCGCGCGCCAAGCGACGAAGCCGTCGGGACGCACTAAAACGGCGCCTTGCGGGCTGATGCCGTAGGCGTCGCAGAATTCCGGATGGGTGATCCGGTGAACCTCAAGATGGTGGGAACACCCCGCGTCCCGCCATGCCGTGCCTTCCGCGCCGGCTAGAAGAACCAAGTTCTTTCCGAACAGATCGAGAGTGGAACGGTTGGGCTCCAGCCATAGATGCGCCGCGCGGGCGCCAGGCTTACCTTTCGATTCGCGCGGGTTTTCATGCGCGCGGCCGTCGTCATCGGAATCGGGCACGATCGCGGATGAATGGTAGCGATAGCCCAGTTCGATATTCAAGTCGTTTTCGAGAGGCGGCAGGTCATCGGTCATCAGATACTTGGCTTCGCGCGTCACATAACGCAGATAGGCTTGCTCGGCAGTGAAGGCGCCGACATGGCGCCGTTCCTTCTCATAGGTTTCTAGCAAGGCCGGGCCCGCTTTGCCCTGGATGACCATGGCAAGTTTCCAGGCGAGATTGTGGGCGTCCTGCACACCGGTATTGCCTCCGAAACCTCCATAGGGAGGCATCACATGGGCGGAGTCGCCAGCCAGGAAGATACGGCCCAGCTGGAAATGTTCGGCCACGTCGGCGCGCGTGTTCCATTTCATCACGCTATCGATACTAAGTGGCACGTCATCGTCGCCGAGGGCGGCGCGTAAGTACTCAATGCAGCGCTGATCGTCCAGACCGTTCCAGAGGTCGGTATTGGGGTTCTTGGGATCGCCGGTGGTATTGACCACCAGAAATCCGGAATCAAAAGGCTTTTCGATACGGAAGAAACCGCGCAGCGCGATATTGTTGACCATGATGACGCTGAGATTGCGCTCGCGCAGTAATGGGCCCACGGGGGAACGGAAATAGATGGTGATGCTGTTGGAGCGTATGCCGCGCCCCAGCATGCGTATGCCGAGGGCTTCCCGCACGCCGCTGCGGGCTCCATCGGCGGCGATCATATACTGTGCGCGGACGGTCTCGGTGGCGCCGCTGTCGCGATGATGGATTACGGCGGTGACACCGGTAGAATTCTGCTCGAAGGAGATCAGCTCGGTCGAAAAACGCAGTTCGGCGCCCAGTTCGAGCGCGCGCTGTTGCATCAGCGGCTCCAAGAGCTTCTGTGTGATGAAGAGACGCACAGTGGGGCTGATATCCCGAACACCGTCATTTATATTCGCGATGAACCAGGCGAGTTCCTTGCCCGCCAGGGTTTCGACGGCCATAATGGCGCCGTCCTGGGGGAATTGAGTCTCCGATTGTTCACGGACGATCGATTCCAGGCCCACGGTGCGCAGCACTTCCATGGTGCGCTGGCTGATGAGCGCGGCGCGGGGGTGGATGGCAGTGCCGCGGTGGTGCTCAATAGTAAGCGTGCGCACGCCGTGATGGGCGAGTAGCATGGCTGCGGACATGCCCACCAGGCTGCCGCCGACAATCAGGACAGGGACTTCGTGGTCCGGCATTACGTTCATGGTATCGCCTGCGCGGGAATGAAGGCAGACTAAGGAAATGGCGGGAATTGCCGATCGGTCCCACACCACCAACGGCGTTTGGATTTTAGCCGCCACCATTCTCGGTTCGAGCATGGTGTTCATCGATGGCACGGTAGTGGGCGTGGCGCTTCCGGCGATCCAATCCAGCTTGCAGGCAACCATCGCCGAGGTGCAGTGGGTGATCGAATCCTACGCGCTGCTGCTGGGCGCGCTGCTGCTGACCGGTGGGTCGCTGGGCGATCTGTACGGACGGCGCAAGATTTTCGCGATCGGCGTGGTCCTGTTCTGCGCCGCATCGGCGTGGTGCGGGCTGGCTCCCAGCGTGCGGCAACTGGTGATCGCACGGGGCGTGCAAGGAATTGGCGGAGCGCTGCTGGTGCCCGGCAGCCTGGCGCTGATCAGCGTGAATTTTTCGCCGGAGGAGCGCGGACGCGCTATTGGCACGTGGTCCGGATTCACCTCGATTACGGCGGCAATCGGCCCAGTGCTGGGCGGATGGCTGGTGCAGCACGCTTCCTGGAGATGGGCGTTCTTCATCAATCTGCCCCTGGGGCTGGCGGTGCTGCTGACCCTCTGGCGCGTGCCGGAAAGCCGCACCGCAAACGGCCCCGCGCGGCTCGATTGGACGGGTGCACTGCTGGCCACCCTGAGCCTCGGCGGAATCGTGTTTGCATTCATTGAATCGGTCGCGCTCGCGGGCGTGGCGGGAGCCGTGGCGCTGCTGGCGTTCTTGTATGCGGAGGCACACTCGCGCGCGCCCATGGTCCCGCTGGGCCTATTCCGCTCCAGCAATTTCAGTGGAGCGAATCTGCTCACGCTGTTTCTGTATGCAGCGCTCAGCGGAGTGCTGTTCTTCTTTCCGCTGAATTTGATTCAGGTACAGGAATACTCCGCGACCGAAGCCGGCGCGGCGCTGTTGCCCTTCATCCTGCTCATGTTCGCCTTATCGCGCTGGTCCGGCGGATTAGTCGAACGCTATGGCGCGAAGCTGCCGCTGGTGATCGGCCCGCTAGTCGCAGCCGCTGGATTCGCACTGTTCGCGCGGCCCGGCGTGGGCGGTTCCTTCTGGGTAACATTCTTCCCCGCGGTGACCGTACTAGGGCTGGGAATGGCGATCAGCGTCGCGCCGCTTACCACCACAGTAATGAGCAGCGTCGCTCAAAGCTATGCCGGGGTGGCTTCGGGCGTCAACAACGCGGTCTCCCGCGTGGCCGGACTGCTGGCGGTAGCGGTGCTCGGCCTGCTCTTGAACAATGTTTTCAATCGTACGCTGGATCGCCAGATGGAGCGCCTGTCTTTGCCGCCCGCCGTGCGCCTGCAGATCGACGCGCAACGCCCGCGCCTCGCCGCCGCCGAAGTGGCGGATCCCCGCGGCCGGCAAGCCATCAATGCAGCTTTCGTCTCCGGATTCCGCGTAGTGCTATGGGTGGCGGTCGCCTTGGCGCTCGCCAGCTCGTTAAGCGCAGCGTGGCTGATTCGCACCCAGAACCCGGCTAGCCTTCAAGTTGAGCGTCAAGAGTAATGCTGGTGTTGAAGAGCTTGGATACCGGACATCCACTCTTCGCGGCCTGGGTCGCCTTCTCGAAGGCTTCCGGGGTGGCGCCGGGGACCTTGGCTTTCAAGTGGAGGTGACTTTCGGTAATCGCAAAGGCTCCGTCTTTCTGTTCGATCGTGATGGTGCAGGAAGTCTCAAGACTCTCCGCTTTCAGTCCGGCTTGGGCGAGTTGCGATGAGAGGGCCATGGTGAAGCATCCGGCGTGCGCGGCCGCCAGCAGCTCCTCGGGATTAGTTCCCGCTCCCTGTTCGAAGCGGCTGTGGAATGAGTAGGGCGTGGTGGCGAGAGTGTCGCTCGCGGTCGAGATCGTCCCGGTACCGGTCTTTAAGTCGCCTTGCCATTTCGCTTGCGCGGATCGTTTCATGATGTCGAGTCTCCTGGTTTCATTGTCGGCTGGCTGGCGTATCAGTGGGGTTTCGCGGCGCGTATGGAAAATTGGTACATAGGTGTACGGTTTGGTTTTTGACGGTTACAATTGAGAGAATGCAGGGATTTGTTTACGACCAACCGGCGACTCGGGTCATCTTTGGCGTGGGTACCTTGGATCGGCTCGCCGAAGAGGTACAGCGGCTGGGGGCCAAGCGCGCGCTGGTCCTGGCTACTCCGGAACAACGCAAAGATGCCGAGGATGCGTCGCGGCGCCTGGGCGAGATGTCGGCAGGGGTCTACGCGGAAGCGGTGATGCACGTGCCGATCGAGACGGCGCGTAAGGCTCGCGAGGAAGCCCAGCGGCTGGGCGCGGATTGCTATGTGGCGGTGGGCGGTGGATCGACCGTCGGCCTGGGTAAGGCCATCGCGCTCGAAAGCGGCCTGCCGATTCTGGCGGTGCCCACGACCTACGCGGGTTCGGAGATGACACCGATTTACGGCATCACCGAAGCAGGCGTGAAGAAGACCGGCAAGGATCGCAAGGTACTGCCGAAGACGGTGATTTACGACGTGAACCTGACGCTGACCCTGCCGGCGAAAATTGCGGGCCCGTCGGGGATGAACGCAATGGCGCATCTGGTGGAAGGACTGTACGCGCAGGATGCCAACCCGATTATTTCGCTGCTGGCGGTGGAAGGCATCCGCACGCTGGCGGTCTCGCTCCCCGTGGTTGTGAAGGAGCCGCAGAATCTGGTGGCGCGCAGCGGCGCGCTGTACGGCGCGTGGCTCGGCGGAACGGTGCTGGGCGCGGTAGGAATGGCGCTGCATCATAAGCTGTGCCATACGCTCGGCGGATCCTTCAATTTGCCTCACGCGGAAGTGCATACCGTGATTCTGCCGTACGCGGTCGCGTTTAACCAGGAAGCTGCGGCGCAGGAACTGAATCGCGCGGGGGAGGCGCTGGGCGCGAAATCGGCGGCACAGGGGATTTACGATTTGTCGATGAAGATCGGTGCGCCCGTCGCGCTAAAGGATATTGGTATGCCGCTTGAAGGGTTGGATCGCGCCGCTCAAATTGCGACTCAGAATCCTTACTATAATCCGCGGCCGGTGGATTACGCCGGCGTGCGGCGATTGCTCGAAGACGCTTACTACGGAAAGCGGCCCGCATGAGTCTGCTGCTGCCGACGACCCTGGTGGGCTCGTACCCGCAACCCGACTGGCTGATCGACCGTTGGATGCTTACCAGCCAAATGCCGCCGCGCACTCGCCTGCACCAGCTGTGGCGCGTAGCCCCAGAATGGCTGGAACAGGCGCAGGACGATGCCGCGCTGTTGGCCATTCGCGATCAGGAGCGGGCCGGGATTGATATTGTTACCGACGGCGAAGTCCGCCGCGAAAGTTATTCGAACCAGTTCGCGACGGCGCTTGAGGGTATCGACCTCGACAACCCCGGGAGCAGAATCAGCCGCACCGGCACCAAAGTACCGGTGCCGCGGGTGGTGAGCAAGATCCGGCGCAAACATGCGGTCAACGTGCGCGACGTGAAGTTTCTGCGGGCAAATACGAAACGCTGCGTCAAGGTTACGGTCCCGGGCCCCTTCACCATGACACAGCTCAGTGCCAATGATTTTTACCCCACCCCGGCGGAATTGGCGCTGGACTACGCCGCCGCGGTCAACGAAGAGATCAAGGACCTGTTCGCCGCGGGCGCCGACGTGGTCCAGGTTGACGAGCCGTACTTGCAGGCTCAGCCCGACGATGCCCGCGCCTACGCGTTGGCGGCGCTCGAACGGACCGTCGATGGGGTGAAGGGGAAAACCGCAATCCACACATGTTTCGGATACGCGGCGCTGGTGCAGGGGCGTCCGGCCGGGTATTCGTTCCTGCCCGAGCTGCGGCATACTCCGGTGTGCCAGATTTCCATCGAAACGGCGCAGGTGAATCTGGATTGTTCCATCCTCGAAACGGTGCGCGGCAAGGGCATCCTGCTCGGCGTGCTGGACCTGTCGACGCACGAAGTGGAATCGGCCGAGACCGTGGCCGCGCGCGTCCGCCGGGCGCTGCCGTTTGTAAGCCCGGAAAATCTGATCCTGGCGCCGGATTGCGGAATGAAATACCTGCCGCGCGAAGTTGCCTTCGGAAAGCTGCAAGCGCTGGTGGCAGGCGCGAAAATTGTACGGGCGGAACTGTAGTTCAGTTCCCTTTGCCGCCGCTTTTCAAGTCCGCTTTGGATGCGGCTTCATCCTTGAGCGGGGCAACCTTGTCGGGATCGATGCGGATCATCAGATAGCGAATGTGATCGTCGATGCGCGTGAACAGGTGCCCGGTGCCGGCCGGAATCACCACCACGTCGCCGGCCTTCAGATGATAGGTGACGCCGTTGCGGATTGAAGCGCCGTTGCCGCCGGGACCATTGAGCAGGCGCACCGCGCGATCGTCGGCGGGGCGGCGCTTTAGATCCACGATGTCAGGCCCGGTCATAAGCGTGGCTGATCCGTCGATAATGTGATACACCTCGCTCACCTGGTCGTGCTCGGCCACGGATTGCTTGGCGGGCGCCGCGAGTTTGCCGCGGTACACCACGGCCACGTCGACATTGGTCTTCCCGATATCCAGAGCGCGCACCTGTTGATCGCTGACCGCAGTGCCTTCAACGCGCTTCAAATAGGCCTGGATTTCGTCGTTGCTGACGTAGGTGCCCGGGCACTGCTTGCAGGTGGGTTTGGCGTCCTGCGCGGAAAGCGGCAAAAGGGTCGTAATGGCTACGAAAATAAGTTTGGCTGAGTTGCGCATTATAATTTTCCGTTCTTGGGCCAGACTACGCCCTGATCTTTTTTGGTCACCGGTGCAAGGCCTTTGTATACGAACTTCTGCACCCGCTGGCCGCGATAGGTCTCAGTGGTGTAGATGTTGCCTTTCGAATCGGTAGCGATACTGTGCACGCCGTAAAATTCGCCGGGTTGGCGGCCCCCCTCGCCAAAGCTGGTCAGGAGTTCAAGTGACTGGCGCTCGATAATATGGACGCGGTCATTCTCGCCGTCGGCAAGATAGATGTATTTCTGCTGCGGGTCCTTCGAGAAGGCGATGTCCCAGGCCGAGCCGGAACCCAGAGTGTCTTTGTTGATGAATACCTCTTTGATGAAGGTCCCGTCCGGTTTGAAGACCTGGATGCGGTCATTGACGCGATCACAAACGTAAAGCTGGTTATCGTTTGCGAGTTCGGCGCAGTGCACCGGATTGCGGAACTGTTGCGGCGGCGGGTCATTCGGATTGTAGCGGCCCATATCGGCATCATCCGGCTTGTGGCCGTAAGCGCCCCAGTGGCGCTTGTATTTGCCCGTGTCGGCGTCGAAGACGATAACCCGATGGTTGCCGTAGCCGTCGGCGATGTAGGCTTCGTTGGTCTTGGGATCGACGAAAATCTTGGCCGGCAGCCGCAGGTTTTCGACATCGTTGCTGCCCTTGCTGCTCTTGGGCTTGCCGATCTGCATCAGAAATTTGCCGTCCTGCGTGAATTTAAGCACCATGTTGTCGGCGAAGCTTTGGAAGCCCGGAGCCGGACCGCGTCCACCGGCCGTGGCAGGCTCGTCGTCTGACCCGTTGATGGCGCCGCGCGCGCTCTGCGGTCCACGGCCGTTGCCGCCGATCCACACGTTGCCTTTGTAGTCGACCGTGATGCCGTGATTCGAGTCCGGCCAATTATAGCCCGGGCCAGGACCGCCCCAACTCGCAATAAGGTCGCCGGCTTGGTTGAATTCGAGCACCGGCGGAGCAGCGGCGCAGCATTGCGCGATCTGCGGTTTGGCGCTGGCATGCAATTCACCGGCTTCGAGGGACCCCGCGCGGTGAATAATCCAGACATGGTCCTGCGCGTCCACCGAAACGCCAATGGTCTGGCCCATGATCCAGTGGTT
>Ga0105240_10002164_pt1 | contig 32086 bp, 27 predicted proteins | sample KBSC54metaG_FD_80426 | JGI IMG/M metagenome (GOLD analysis project Ga0105240, IMG submission 80426) | Corn rhizosphere microbial communities from Kellogg Biological Station, Michigan, USA - KBS C5-4 metaG | ecosystem: Host-associated > Plants > Roots > Rhizosphere > Soil | place: Michigan, USA... | reverse complement strand
GCGGGGAGAGGGTGCAGCTATGTGCGGCCTTACGAATTCCCAGCGATCCAGGATTTTTCGACAGACTGACGAAGATTCTCCCTCTCCCTGAGGGAGAGGGCGGGGTGAGCGGGAAGACACCGTACCCACTGCTATGGATCCTCCAACGCTCCGGCGGGGTTACTGTCGGGATGCGCTCAGGAATGGAGTCAGTGCGGTTGATGGTCGTAATTCCACCGCTGCCGAACGATATCGGAGGGATCTGTCCAGCAGTTCGTTTTGGCGTATTCTGCGTGTTGATCGCAAAGGAGGACATTCGCCCCGCGAGCATGCCGGCCGGTCAAGCCCAGGAAGAGCATCTCGGGATGCAAGTCGCCGTCGTTATCATCATCCGTGGCCCACGGCTCGTAGTCCGCTACCAGAATCATATCGGAAGGAGCCAACACTTGAGATTCGCCGAGAAAGAAGGGCACGAAGGCAGTCCCGTCACCTATCCCCCCTTCGCCGCCAAAGCCCAAAAACTGTCCACCACCGGGTGTAATAAAAGGGTAAGGATCAGAGGCGGTTCCCGTTCCGTTGTACCCATAGCTCAGGTTGGGCACCATCTGGTACACGGGGTGCGCCGTGGGGTTGGTCGGGCTCGGCGACCAGTTCTGTTCCACGTTTCCCCGCAGGTCGAGATTCGCAGGGCAAAAAAAGGTCTTGGACGTAAGACCCCCCTGGGTGACAAGTTTCGCATCCCAAAAGCCGGCGCGTTCGTCGTTGCCCGGATCGGCCTGGAACGCTGGGTAGGCTCGGAAGTCGTCTAAATAGCCGCGGAACGACAGGCCGATCTGCCGCAGATTGTTTAGGCAGGCAACGCGTAAAGCAGCCGATTTGGCTCGGGACACGGACGGCAACAGCAAAGCGGCCAGCAAGCCAATGATTGCCAGAACCACGAGCAGTTCGATCAGCGTAAAACCAAGCGGCCGTTCAGCCGCGAACCGCGGCTCCGTCCTGCAGCTTAAAGCGAGCTGACGCATAGTAATAGTAATGACTCGGCTTTTGGTTCCCGTTTCGATGCTGAACGGCTCCAGGAGTTCGTTGGGTCCATTCGCCTGAAAAACTGGATTACCTCACCTATGGATTCATTTCTTCCGCGGTCCGTCACCCGAGCCGTCCCCTCACCTTAGGAAGGCTACAGTCTGCAAATAAGGCCGCCCACCCGAAGACGATCCGCGCCCAACTCTTCAATTGGAGCGCCGTTCGCTCAATGGGGTTGGAACCTTGTTTTTGCCCGTGATCAGGAGTGCCGCCAAAGATTGCTGACCGGGGGCTCTTTGCCCCATTCCGGGAGGGTTTTTCATCCCCAGGCGGGGCCCAAGGCTGGCCTCGGGGCTAAGGCGGTAAGGTGGGCGCAGCCCCTTGCTCGCGGTAAGGGAGAGCCAGCGAACGTTTCGGGTGAAAGACTCCCAGGTCCCGGGCACCCTGTGGATTTCAAAACGGCTCTTGGCCGAAGCGGGACAACGCCAGGGCACAGTCGCGAACCGATTTTGCTAAGCTCAAAGGGCCGTTGAGGCCGTCACCCGCTCAAGGCTTCTCTGCATTTCTGCGTTTGTCGATCGCGAGGAGCAGTTTTTCGTTCTCTTCAGAGGGAAATAAACGAAACGCTTCCGCATAGTGCTCTCTCGCCTGATCGAGCTTTCCGGCGGCCAAATAGGCAGCGGCGAGCCGGTGATGGGCTTCGGGATACTGCGGGGTCTTCACGATGAGTTCCTCACCGATCGCGATTGCCTTGTCGAAATCGCCTGCGCGGACGTTTCGGTCCACCTCATACCAATCCGGTTTGTCATGCGCCGGGGTCTCGCTGGTGGTTGTCTGCATTCGGCGCTCCATCAGGAGTGCAAAACCGATGAAGGCCGGAATGAACACGGCGAGAAACAGGAGCGACCATTTGGTCAGCTTGCGCTGCGTGTCGGCCCAGGCTGAAATCTTTCGCAACTCGGTCAGAATCGGGTCGAGGTTATTCATCGGATCCCAATCGACTTTCGCATCAGCGGCCGTCTCGAGCGAAGGCTCTCTCTCGAGCTTGGAAACAGGCACTGATGAAGCCGCTGCCGCCGTCACACCTCCCGCCGAATCAACTGGTTTCTGGAGCGCCGCCGATGAAGACGCAACCGCTCCCGAAATCATCCCGGGCACGGGAGACTTCAGGGCGTGCGCTCCCGCCGCCGCTGCCTTCCTGAGCCGCGCCTGCTGACCGATGCGCTCCGCTTCCTCGACCGGATAGTCTGCGTTGGCGGGTTTTGCGGCCGCCTTTCCTGGCGTGGCTTTGATTGGGTTCTGCGCGCTGTTGTCTGACATTTCGCCAATAGTTGAAAGCAGATCCCGTTCGGCAGCAAGGACTCTTTGCCCAATCCGGGTCGCCGTACGCGTTTCCGCGTTATACGGGAGTTCTATCGCGAATTCAGGAACCCCCTGTCAAGCGCTTTGAACGCGTCACGTCCACAACTGCCGGTCGAGCGAGCGGAACTGGATGGCTTCGGAGATATGGTCGCTCAGTATTTTCTCGGTGCCGGCCAGGTCAGCGATCGTGCGGGCGACCTTCAGGACCCGGTCATACGCGCGGGCGCTGAGGTTCAAATCCGACATCGCGAACTTCAGGAGTTCGAGCGTGGCTTCGTCCAACACGCAGTATTGCTTTATTTCCCGGCTGCTCATGCGGGCGTTGCAGGTGATTTTCGGCTTGTCGCGAAATCGTTCGTGCTGCCGACGGCGGGCGGTTATCACCCGTTCGCGGATAGGAGCGGAGGCTTCGCCGTCCCGGCCGCTGGTGATGTCCTGGAATTTCACGGCGGGCACTTCCACGTGCAGATCAATGCGGTCAAGCAGTGGGCCGGAAATGCGGCCGAGATAGCTTTGGATCTCACGGGGTGAACTGCGGGATTCCCCCGGCATTTTCCCATCGGGGGTCGGGTTCATGGCGGCGACGAGCATAAACTGGGACGGGAAGGTCATCGTGCCGGCGGCGCGGGAAATGGTGACGCGCCCGTCTTCGAGCGGCTGGCGCATGGTTTCCAGGACGCTCCGCTTGAACTCGGGGAGTTCATCAAGAAAGAGAACGCCGTGATGGGCGAGCGAGATTTCGCCGGGGGTGGGGTTGATGTTCCCGCCGAGCAGGCCGGCATCGCTGGCGGTGTGGTGGGGAGCTCGAAAAGGCCGTCGGGTGACGAGCGCCTGGCCCGGAGCCAGCAAACCCACGATGCTGTGGATTTTCGTGGTCTCGAGCGCTTCCTCAAGCGTGAGCGGCGGCAAAATCGTCGCCAGCCTCTTGGCCAGCATCGACTTCCCGGTGCCCGGAGGGCCGATAAGAATTAGATTGTGACCGCCACTGGCGGCAATCTCCATGGCGCGCTTGACCGATTCCTGGCCTTTAACCTCGGCGAAATCCATTTCCTCGTCCGGGCTGACCTCAAACATCCGGGCGATATCGACGTGGGTGGGCGCGATTTGAATTTCTCCTTCGAGGAAGCCGACGGCTTCACGCAAATTGCGCACCGGGATGACTTGGAGCCCTGCGACCACCGCTGCCTCCGGCGCATTCTCGGGCGGCACGAGCACGCCTATTTTGCTCTGCTCGCGCGCGCGCAATGCCACCGGCAAAACCCCCTTCACGGCGCGCACACCGCCGTCCAGGGCCAGCTCGCCCACCATGATGTATTTGTCGAGCAGCGTGCTCTCCATCTGCTCGCTGGCGGCGACCAAGGCCACCGCGATCGGCAAGTCAAAGCTCGGCCCCTCCTTTTTCACATCCGCCGGGGCCAGGTTGACCGTGGTGCGTCCAAAAGTGAATCCGAACCCTGAATTCACCATGGCCGTGATCACCCGGTCGCGTGATTCCTTCACCGCAGCATCGGGCAAACCGACGATCACGATAATCGTGTCGCCATAGCCCGCGTTGACTTCGACCTCAACGGGGTAAGCTTCGATTCCATTAACCGCGGCCGAACAAACCTTGGCCAACATGGGTTAGTTATGGTCAAGCAACGAAGAAAGCGCAATGCTGAAATGGGAAGTTGCAGAAGTTTGGTTACGGTGCCACTCGACGCCGGCGCCTTGGGCTTATTCGAGGATGCTAATCCGTCAGGGAGATCTGATCTTTATCGAGCGCCGCAGCAGTGAAATAAATCGCAAGTAAGACAAAGCAGTACGGTATCAGGCTAAGGTCAGCCCATACTGGACAAATGCCTGAAAATCGCACGTGTTGATGGTGGCCAGTTTTGCCCCACAACGTGTCGAGATGGATCATTCCATGCTGGACGAATTGTCAGCGCCTGGCATCGCGAACAGCGGCCTTCCATTCGGCCGCCTGGTTTTCGTCGAGTTTCAGGTGCCTTTGCAAAGCCTCGAGTGCCTCCAGTGGCGAGAGCCTGGCTGGCGGCGCTTCTTCCGCGGGCTCCAAGACGGTAAGCAAACCCTTGCCTCTTTCCGGCAACCTGGACGGATCGCGCGGCACGATACGCCCGTGGTCGATCTCGACTTCGACCGTTAGATATGTCATAGCAAAGCCATACTTTTTCCACTCCGGCCTTGCCAATCAAATCTTGGGCAAGGAGGCAAGTATTGGGTCGCATCCGGGGCTTACTAACGGGTTCCAGCAAAACTGCGACTGTGTCGAGGCCGCTGCTATCTCCGCTCAAGGGCCGGCCCTCCTGCGGCGAGTAGACCGCTCCCCAAAGACGAAAGCTACGGAACGCTCAGGCGATAAAATGCCTGGTCTGCGGCGGGAGACTCGTCCGTGTAGGAATAAGTCTCGTCCGCGCTGAACGAGCTGTTGGTGAGCACGGTCCACGATTGAGCCGGTGTGGCGAGACTGGCCGACCTCCAAAGCCGGAACGGAGTCCCGGATGGACCCGTGGCCGTGAGCAGGAGACGGCGATCTGGAAGGCTGGCGATGCCCGCGAATTGAGGCGTCAGGACGACGCGAAAGATGGTGCCGCCACCTCCGGGACCGCCTTGCGCCGTGGTTCCGTACAGGTTTCCATCGGGACCGAGGGTCAGCGACGACCCCGGATTCGAACCGTTGGTGCCGTGGAATAGAAACAACGTGGTAAACGTGCCATTGGTGGTGATGCCAAAGACCGATCCGGACCCGATACTAGACGGGCTGTCCGTGGGGTCGCCGCCAAAACTGGTCGTTCCGTAAAGCCGCCCGTCATGGCCGAAGATCAACCTGAAGGAGGGCTCCTCCCCGTCCGTGCCGCGGAAGTTGAAAAGTGTGGTCAGGGCTCCGTCGGTGCTGAGTTTAAACAGGGTGCCAAAACCCAAATTGGTGCCTCCAAAGCCCGTGCTCCCGTAGAGGAATCCGTCTTTGCCAAAAATGAGGCCGCCAATTGGATTGGCTCCATTGGTGTTGTTGAAAGAGAACAACGTGGTCAATGCGCCGGCGGGCGTGAGTCGGAAGACCGTTCCCTGATTATTGGCCCCGCCGCTCACCGTCGTCCCATAAAAGTTGCCGTCATCCCCCTTCACCAGGCCATCCCTGGGAGTGGCGCCGTTCGGCCCGCTGAAGCTGATGAGCGTCGTCAGGACGCCGTTCGTCGTGACACGAAACACCGTGCCGCGGAGGCCGGGGCCCGATATAGGAGTGGTGCCGTAAAGATTGCCATTGGTGTCGATCAACAACGGGCAATCAGGGCTGAAGCCAGTGTTGGTACTGTCGAACGACGCGAGGGTGGTCAACGTTCCATTGGTGGAAAATCGAAAGACGGTTCCCGCGGAGCTTGCGCTGCCGCCCGATGCGGTGGCGCCGTAGAAATTCCCGTCCTCGCCGAGGGTCAATGTCGATTGAGGAAATGCGCCGTTCGTTCCGTTGAACGCGAACATCCGGGTGAGCGTTCCATCGAGGGTGAGGCGAAAAATGGTTCCGAAATTATTGCTGCCTCCGGCCCGGGTCGTGCCATAGAAATTGCCGTCCAGCCCGAGCGTCAATCCGGCCTGCGGATTGAGGCCGTCGAGCGGCATGAGCGATGCCACTGCTGTGACCAAGCCGCCCGGCGAAACTTTGAAGACTGCGCCTTGAGTGCAACCGTAAAAATTTCCATCGCTAGCCAGCAGCAGGCCGGAAACCGGCAGAGCATTGCCGCGATTTGTGAAGGAGGCGATCGTGGTGAGGAGTCCGTTGGTGGTGACTTTGAAGACGGTTCCCAGATTGGCGGCGCCACCCAACTGTGTGGTGCCGTAGAGTTGCCCATCCAAGCCGGCGGTCAATCGTGACAGGGGAATGGCGCCGTTGGTCCCGATGAATGAAGCTATCGTGGCATAAGCGCCATTGGTCGTAATTCTGAACACCGAACCCATGTCAGCGCTGCCGCCATCACGCGAGGTGCCGTAAAGGTTGCCATCCGGTCCCACAGTGAGCGCGGCCTGATGAACGAAACCTTCTGTGTTTTGGAATGAATGGAGCGTCGTCAATGCACCGTGCGTCGTGATTTTGAAAATAGTGCCCGCGCCAATGGTTCCACCAGCCGAGGTGGTGCCGTATAACTCGCCGTCCGGTCCGAGCGTCAGGCTGGCAGTTGGCGCCGCCCCGTTCGCGTCGAAAGCGAATGAGGCCAGGGCCGTAACCTCCCCGCCGGGCGTAACCCGGAAAACTGCGCCGAGAGAATTGGTGCCGCCTTCGGCTGAGGTGCCATAGAAGTTTCCATCGCCGCCGAGCACCAAACTGAATTGCGGGTTCCCGCCGTTTGTACCGTCGAGCACCGCAAAATTGGTCAACGCGGCGCCGGTCGTCATGCTAAAACATGTTCCCCATCCGAATGGACCTCCCGCTCCAGTCATACCGTAAAGCAAGCCGTCGTTCCCAACCACCAGGCTTGCGGCGGGGTTCGCCTGGTCCGAAATTAGATTCGTCAGCACGCCTGAAGGTGTGACGCGAAAGATGGAGCCGGAGCCTAATGGTCCTCCGTGAGTGGTTGTTCCATAGAAATTCCCGTCGGGACCCTCCACCAAATTTCCGGTGACGGTTCCTGGGCTGACCTGGAAGTTCACGAGAGTTTGCGGTTCCAAGCCCAAGGCCGAACCGGCGCACCAGGAGAGGAAAAGCGTGGCGACCGGAAAGACCCGGGATATCAGATTTTTAAGATTCATTTTGGCTTCGGCAATATTCAGAGGGTATGAGCATTCAGGGGCCGCGATGTTCCAAAGCAAACGTTACAATTTCATGAACCGTTTGAGTCCCGCTGACAAGGCGCCCGCGCTCCCAGGAATTCCGCCTCTTTACAAACCAAAAGAAATGCGGAAAAAGCGCCCCCCTAACTCGGCGAAACCGAGCCTGAACCATTCCGCAGTTAAAGAAAGTGATTCAGTTGCGCTCCTTCCCACCGGCTTCTTTCGAAAAGAAAGGGATTACGTTCTGCGAGAAGTAGGGCTCCTGAATACTCCAAAAGAGATAACTCGCGCCCAGCGTTTCTTTCGCGTAATTGGCCAGTTCCGGCACGATGTCGGGCCAAGCCTCGCCTGGCTTGAGTTGAGCCTTCCCGGTCTCACCGAAGTAATTCCCATCCTGAACGGCGATTCCCAGCGTGAGCTTGCCCGGCCTTTTCTTCTCCTGCATGAATTTGTAAGCATGCGCCTGCTGGTAGGGCTTCTTGGGCATTAGATCAGGCGCACCCACCGCAACTCCAATTTCCTCACCGTAGTCGAAGAGGGATTTCAGCAGGCCCTTGTCGATTTCCGGTAGAGCTTCCCCGGGCATGAAATTTACATACTGCATGACCACCGAGGTCTTGAAAGCCTTCTTCAGCGCAAGCATGTTCCGCTTGATGGCATCCCGATAACCCAGGTAGGTGAAACCTGGAGCCTGCGCGATCCCCTCCTCGGAGATGCCAATCGCCGTTTCCTGAAGATTTATGCCCGCGATCACCCCGTCATAGCGCTCGGCGAGCTTGGCGATGAGTTTGTGAAATCGCGCCTGGACCGCGGGGTCCCACCGCCGTGCCACCCAACCGTCGACCTTGTCCTCTTCATTGTATTGTGGATTTGCCCCGCCGTGGTATTCCTTTCCCTTCATGATATAAGCCGGGACGGCCTGGCGAGTCGGCATGAAGGTGGCGTCTTGAAGCTGTATCCACAGCTTCATGCCGTGAAGTTTCAGGATCTTTAAATCGGCGTCGATGTCCTCGTATTCATACACGTCCTTGCCGCGCTCCAGTTGTTTCCATGAGTAAGTGATCTGGGCTCCGTCAAATCCTTTGATCTTGAGACAGGGGTGATTGGGAAGAAGTTCCCGTTCTTTGGCGAAGAAAACAAAGTTGTGCGTCCGATTGCCTGGCGCTGGCTCAGCGCCGACAGGCCAAGTCAGGGCGACTGCGCCCAGGATCACCGAGGTGATCCCGCTCGCTCGGGGTGTTCTTCCAACCCTGATGTGGAGCCCGGTTGAGGGACGTGATTTCCCGTACGGCGAACGGAACGACTTGATCATCTCACAGTCTTTTACATCCGCCGTATCAATAAAAGACAAAAGGAGCGATCCCAAATCGGATCGGCCGAGGGCCGGCATTGACCTCGCCCTTAACGGGGTAAGCTTACCAATTCTCGACGGTGAGATTGGCCTTCGGAACCAGCCACCCCCGGAGCGGGTCTAAAACCAGGCGAAAGTGGTCGCACTTTTTGCAAAGTTCGATTTCTCGATGGATAAAGCCCATCAAGACCCACCCATAAACCCGATTCTTTACCGGATGCTTGCACGGTTTCATGTCTCTTATTTACATCGTTCGTCAGGAAGTTCCTGGTTCCTATTTGGTTTTTGACGCTCCTTTTTTGCTTTTTGGAACATCGGCAGAAACCGCGCTGAACGCTCTCGCGGTACTCAGTCACATCGAGCCGGGCGGATATCAAGGCCGAAAAGATCGGTTACCATCCGGCGCGGATCGCGCGGGCGGAGGCGCCCGCGCTCCTGGGCCACCTAGTCAGATTGGAGCAGGAAGACGCGTGAGGATTTTCGGCCGAGGGTGGACTCGATCTTGAGCATGGCGGCGTAATCTTTCGCGGGAATAATCGCGGGCGAGGTTTCGAACAAATGGGTAATGACATATTTGCCGGCTGAGTTCTCGGAGGTGACGAGCGCTTTGCCGCCGCCCCCGGGGATGTCGAGCGTCTCATTCTGCGGGAAGATGACGCGCTGTTTGAATTTGGCCGGCAGCTCGATCTCGGTGCGCACCGAGGACTGGCCGCGGCTGGAGACAAACAGCGGCAGGTTCCGGTGATCGGCCCCGACGGGGAAGAGCGAGGGCGTGAACGGGAGATCGAAGTAGAGGTACTTCCCGTCGACCACGCTGTAGTTATCCACGGTGACAGTGAATTCTTCGACGCCGGGATAGGCATCAAACCGGGTGACTAAATCGCCGACGGGGCGGGCGCCCTGAGCCACTGCCGAGACGATTTCCTGGAAGTACCGATGCTTTTCTTCCGGGGGCAGTTCGGCGAAGAAGCGGTGTTTGCCGTTATAATCCGTGCCGTAATACTGGCGAGTGATCCGCACCTGGGTTTTGCCGTTTTCAGCGACCGAGAGGCTATAGATCGTTTGTTGTTTGTCCTCGCAGTTTTTGGCGCACTGGACGGTGATAAAGCGCTTGCTGGCGAGGTCGAGGGCGAGTTTGCCGTCGTAGGGCGTGGTTCCCAGTTGAGCGTATTGGTCGGTGTCGTTCAGGTAATAGGTCTCCCCGTCCACCGCGACTCTGACCAGCGGCATTTGAAAGTTCTGCGGCAAGGGGAACGAAGCGGTAACGTTCGTGATGGCGGCGATCGGCGGAAGGCCGGAGGTGAGGATGAATTCCGGTTGAAATCCCGCCGCCGCGAGCAAGGCATGAAGAAGGATTGCCCGGTCGGCCATATGCCCGTAGCCGTCCGCCAGCGTGGTGTCGGCATCCGACAGTTCGCTCAGAGGCAGCTCGCTGAAGGAGGGACCGGCCACGCGGACCGATTTCGCCACGTGATCGCGGATAGCTTTGACGGCATCGAGGCGCGTCTTGGCTCCCTTCGTCAGTTGTCGGGCCAGGCCCTCGACCTGGGTGCGTTTGGCGGACCTGGCGAGCAAGGCCTGGCGCAGGTCCTCCAGGTATGAACTGACGTCGCCGACGAAATAACCAACGCCATTGAGATAGAGCCACTCCGGCGGTAGCTGTGCTTCCTGGGGCAAAGCCTTCACCTTGTCGGCATGCCATTGGAGCGTCTGGGATCCGTTCGCTTCGGCCATTTCTTCCTTGATATCGGCAGCGGTCCCGCTGACGAGCTTCTCGATTTTTAGCCCCGCAGGAGCGCTCAACTTGAAAGATTTTCGGTCCAGATCATCCCACAATTGGAAGGCCTCGAAGCCGGCTAGGAAGGGTTTGTTCCTGGACGTGATCTCGAACTCGACTTCGATGGTCGAGCCGATATCGACGCCGGGAAGATTAGCGACGAGGATCTTGCCGCCGGTATAACGTTTGGCTGAGGCATTCCAACCCGCATCCATGACGTTCATCTCCCCGGGAGAAATCTCCTGGCGCTGACCGGTCTTGGAGATGACGGCCGCATGAACGAGTTTGGCTTCCTGGCAAGAAGGGTTGTAATCGATCTTGATCTCCGCCTCTCGGATTTTGCCGCTGTAGGTAAGGATGCGTTTTGAATACTTAACCCGGTAAACAGCGGTGTGGGCATCTTTGACGTCCAGTTCTTTCAAGCTCTCCAGGATTTCGGCGCTGGACTCGACCGGAGGCTGCTCGAAGGCGGATGCTTGCTCGTCGGCCTGACCGGAGAGGTTGTCCTTCATCGCCATTACGGGGGTTTTTCGAGCGTCATATTCCAGGCTCTCCAAGGTCCGTTTGAGCTGGAGGTACTGCTCCGGGCTGAACTCCACCGTCTTAAGCTTGAGTTGGCGGGCACAGGTCAAGGTGCCGTCCTGGAAATGGAAGGTTTGTTCGTAGGCCAGGGTCGGGTCATTCCGCGGCGAACAAGAGGGCATGGACACCGCCTGGTCGAAACCCTCGGCCAGCTTGAGCGAGACGTCCTCGTGCAGGCCGCAGGCCACAAACGTCTGCATGGGATATTTTCGCTTTTCGAGACCCGTCCCGCCCAGGATGAAATTTACAATCCCCAGGCCCTTGCCAATCCAGGGCACACTCACCACCGAACGGCCGTTGCCCGTCGCCGTCATGCCATCGGACGAGAATTCGAGTTCCGCGCGAACCTCGGTGGAGACGTCGAGCATATTCTCGGGGAAGAGCTTCAGCGACTTCAGCCGGGCGCCCGGCATGGTCCGTTTGAGGTTGCGCTCGAAAAATCGTCGCACATCGTCCGGTTTCATCCGCACGAAAACTTCTCGATAGCTGTTGTCGTTCACGCCATCGAACCGGAGCTCGGACTTTCCTTCCAGCGATCCATTGGGATTCAGGGTGGCGACGGTTTTGATGCGCAGCATGTTTTCTTCGGAAGGTTGAACCGGGCTGGTCCGGATCGTTTCGCCTTCCGGACGGCAGACGAGGAAGCTCTGGTTCCGATCACCCGCTGGGAGGAGGTCCCGGGTGTTTTCGTCGGTGGGGTCCATCAACACGTAGTCGCGATCTTTGAGATCGACGCTGACGATTGCGTGGTTGAAAAACGGTTCGGGCACCTCGGCATCTTTTTTCGAACTGACGTTGATCAAGACAGGGTAGGCGTTCAAGCCCGCCATCCTCAGCATAGACACCAGGAGCGCGGCTTTGTCGCGGCACACCCCGTATTTTTTGTCGAACGTAAGGGAAACGTCGTGGGGTTCGAAGCCCGGTCGATCCTTTTCGGGCGTCAGGCCCATGTAACGGATCTGCTTGGAGACGTAATAGAAGACGGCCTTGATCTTCTCCATGTCTGTTTTGGCAGTCGCGGTGAGGGTCTCCACCGTTTTTTTCATCTCCGGGTTGGTGGCATCCAGGTGAGCTTTGCTCAACTCCCAGTACCACTTGGACACGGACGGCCAGTCGGCGGTGGTGCTGATCATGAGGCGCTGAAGGACGTTGTCGTAGGACGGCATGGCCGGTTCGTCGAACATGCGGGGGACGTCGTTGACCTCCCAGCGATGGACGATCGTGCTGTTCTCGCCCGCTTCCGTTTGCGTGGAGTGCACGACCGTGCCCGGGAGTTCATCGCGGACAAAGATCCGTTTGAGCGGCTTATCGACGGGGGAGTGGACCTCGTAGGTGATGTGACGAATGTAGCCCTGGCCTTCAAACAAATTCTCGTCGGCGAACTCGCCGGGGATAATGGGTCGATGGGTGGTGTTGCGGGTTACGGAGTGGACGACGTCGCCGACTTCCAGTTGCGGGATATTGACCTGTAGGATTTTGCTGTTTGGGTCGTAGATGTTCATCGACATCTGGCTGTCGTCGATCATCTCTTTGGAATTGGCGGCCACATCCACCGGGATCACCGTGCCGTCCGGTTTGACCACTTCGAGCTTCGGCACCTCGACGGTGGAGTAGGGGAGCATGAAGCTGAGGGCAACGGTGCGGTTGTTGCGCTTGCCTTTTTCGGTCAGGACTTTGACAAAGCTTTCGTCCTGGGCTTCGCCGGTGCCATCGGCTCGATACACGCGCACCATCTTCTTGTCCGCGGTGGCGTCGTCACAATCGGGATATTTGGCCACGGTGATCTCACGGGCGGCAGCCAGGGCTCGTTTAGAGTCCAGCAGGTCCCAAGTGGAGCCCTGGTAGCGGTTGGTGTCGTCGGCCACCGCGAGGCTCGCGGCCAGTCCAAAGCCAAGCAACAGTGCCCGGCGCCACAGCAATATGGTATTGGTAATCATTATTGATCCCTTTCGGAACAAAAACACTCATACCATACCCGTGGATCCGGGGCAATCGCTCTCTCCCGTGCCCGGGTTGCATGGTTGCATGGCAAACTAACCGGCTGTTTTGGAGAAAGCCCCATCCCCTTCGCCACCCCTCGCGGCCCCATCCCACCCCGCCTCTGTAGGCGCTTCCTGGAATTTAAAATCTCAGATTTGAAATATTAAATTTCCGAGGGTGCATGGCATTCGGCCAGTGCCTCCGCAGGGGGGATTTCGCCCATCGCTTTACTTGCGGAACAGGAAGTTGAGGAATTCGGCGGCGGCTGAGATGCCGATATCCCAATCCCCGTAATTGGAGGAACGGACAGGGGGGGAGGAATTCCACGCGCTGGTCGTCTGGGCGGTTTTGAGGCGGCGCCGTTCGGCTTCCAGGTCGGCTATCTCCCGGGTGCGGGCCGTTTCGAGCCCGCCCGAGCGAATGAATTCGACGATGCGCCGCAGCTCATCCTTATCGAACCACGTCCCATGTGGGTTGCAGACGTCAACGATGACATGAGAGCAGTGGGCGAAATTGACCCGATTCATCAGCTTATTGCACGCGGGGCAGGGCAGGTAACGGATCTTTTGCTCGATACTTCCGTCCGAGGTTTCCGGAATCGGGTTCGCCATGCCCAGCACCGCGGCTTGTTTTTCGCGGTCGGCACAGATCTGCTCGAGGGAGCTCGCTTCGGCCCAGATTCCTTCGCAGCGCGGGCATTCGCGCAGGTTAACGCCGCCAATCACCACCCCGTTCATTTTCGCCCGGCAGCGGGGGCACGGCTGCGAGACCGCACCTTCGGCCTCGGTGCGGTCCGCGCGGGCGCCGCAGTGGGAGCAAAACTTCGCGCCGACGAAGATCATTCCGAAGCAGGAAGGACACGCGACAGTAGCCAGTCGCGCGCCGCAGTGCTCGCAACAGGTGGCTTCGGACGAGGCGGGCGCGCCACACATGGGGCAGTTCAAAGTCTCGGCAGGCATCGCTCATTATAATGGGGACGGGCGGGGCGATTGGCAATTCCGAACCGGGCTCCCGAATTGGAAGGAACAGTTCGGGGCCACGAACGCGATGGGGGGCGCGGTGTGACCGGCCATCCACGGGCTGGAGGCCGGCTCACTCGCCGAGGTTTCTCCGCAGCAGCGCGTTTAACCTCGCCGGCGAGAGCACGACGACCGTCTTGCCCTTCACGGCGATGAGCTTTTGCTCACGAAATTTCCCAAGGGTCCGGGAGAATGTCTCGCTTACGGTTCCCAGCTCCGCGGCGAGCACGCGCTTGGTCATCGTGAGATCGATACTGACGGGGCGCTCACCCAGCGGGTTGGGGCAGCGCTTGACCAGCCAATTGGCCAGGCGGGTTTCCACGTCTTTAAGGGTTAAATCATCGAGCTGGCCGACCAGGACGCGCAAATGACTGCTCATCGAGCCGAGCATGCGCAGCGCGAGCTCGGGCTGGCGTCGCAGCAGCGCCAGGATGCCGTTCTTTTGCACGAGCAACACCTGGCTGGGCTCGAGGGCGCAGGCATCGGCCGGGTAGCCCTTTTCCGAAGCGAGCGCCACCTCGGCGAACGACTCGCCGGTGCGGAAAATGTGAATGATCTGCTCCTTGCCCGCAGCGTTGACGCGGTGGACATTGACCGAGCCGCGCTGGATCACGTAGAAACCAATGGCCGGATCACCTTCACGAAACAGGTAATCACCCTTGGCGAGCGATTTGATGATCGTGACCGCCGCGATATTCTCGAGATCTTGCGGTGGCAAGCCGGTAAAGAGCTGGCAACTGCGGAGCGTGTTGATGACGCCAATATTTTTGTACTCGGCCAGGGCGGTGGACATGCGGGACGAAATTCAAGCAGGTTCACGCCAAAAGTAAACCATCCAATCCGCGCCGGAGCCACGCTCGATCTTGGAGGCAAACCCCTCGCTCCCGAGCTTTTCGATCAGGGGCGAGGGCAGGAAGGGCGCAACCACGATGAGTCCCTCGTCGGGCTTGAGTTTGCTAACCCGCTGATGAATCTCAGGGAATGGTTCGATGCCGCGACCCAGCAGGTCGCGCACATCGAACCGTTTAAATCGGTTAACCGGTGGCATCCGCACTCAATGACCGCCGCAGCAGCTTGGCATTTCGCCCACGGCTGATACCAGGGCTCTCAATTTCGTGATCTTTACGCGGAACTCACCCGGTCCTTTGACCAGGTGTTCCCAGGAAAAGGCTTCCGGCCATTGCGCCGCGAACTGGTAATACAGTGGCACGGGATCATGATCATTCAAGAGAATGAAGTGGTCGTTGACGGGAAGCTCGAGCCAGGTACGGATAATCAGGCCGTGTTTAACGGAGCAGGGGATCGGGCGGACGTCCATGACCTTATCCGGTCCGATGAGGTTTTCGAGTTCGCTGGTGGTATTCGTTGGCATTGGATCGATTAAGTTTTGGGAGTGAGTGTTGTTAGTTTTTGTTCGTTTTCAGTAACTGCCCACGCCGGTCGCGGCGCGGCCAAATTCGGTCATCATGGAGGGATGCCATGGCGGGTCCCACACGACTTCGACCTCGGCTCGCTCGACACCTTCGAGGCCGAGCAGGGCGGCTTCGGCGCCGAAACGGATGCTGTCGTGCATGGGGCATCCGGGCGTGGTGAGAGTCATGATCACCCTGGCGTTGGTGCCGTCGATGGTCACACTGTAAATCAAGCCGAGGTCGACGATGTTGCAGCCCAGCTCCGGATCGATGACCTGGCGCAAGGTCTCCAGGATGAGGGGTTGAGTAATCGTGTTCATGCCGGTTTCGAGATAGGGGAGGGTGACAGAGGCGAGGCGGTTTTTGCCCCGGTCAATTCTGATCGGTTCGTCGACTTTGCTGGGTTCGAGGGGGCGCCCAAAGGTTCGAGTCTGGGTTTGATCAAATGGGTCAGCATGGCGCCCACGTTCAGCGCGAGGGTGGCCACCGCCAAGGCCAGGAGGATGGCACCCATCCGGACGAAAGCTTCGGACGAGACGAGGGTGGCCGCGCAAGTCACGCCCAGCCCGGCTAGAAAACTCCAGTAGCCGAAGGCTTGCAAACGCGTTGAATACAGATCCGCCAGCGCCGGCACTTTGGCCCGACCGATATGAGGGCTGTAACGGCCGAACCAAACCAGAAAGGGGATGATTTTGTACAACATTCCAAGGATGGCCAGGGAGACCACTCCCACCAGGCCCAGGAACCCGTAGACATTCTCCAGTTGGCCCGTGAAGGTATTGAGCGGCAAGCCAGGCCAGGCCAGCACCACCGCCAGGCCCGATAACGGAAAGAGCAAGACCACCGCCGTCAGAAAGTACTTTATCCCCCAGTCGAGCGACCGGCGTTTCCGGGCGTTTAGGATGGCGGCCAATTCCCACCCATAAAGCCCAAGGGCGGTCATCACCACGAGCGCGAACGCCGGTTTCCATGGGCTGCGCAAAAGGATCGTGGTGAAGGATCCCGCTAGCCCGATATTGAGGAGAACGATGCTCGCGGTCGCCCGTGTTTTGCTGCGCAGCTCGCTGAGGGTGAACATGGGGATGAGCTTGTAAGAGACCCCCACGATGAGCATGGTGAAGAAACCGACCCCGCCCAGGTGGGCGTGGGCATGCATCGCGCTTATGGCGTCGAATCGCGCCATGAATGCGCCCAGCGCGCGGAGGCCATCCACCACGAGGGGCACACCTCCCTCGGTCGCGAAACCGGTATTGGAATCGTAGGCGCATTTGCCCGCGGCGACGCAGAGCCCCGCGGTCACGGTGAAACCGATCCAGAACAGCGCGGCCGCAACTGCGGTGGCCGTGACATTCCATTTGGGAACGCGCCGCAAGGTCCGCGCGATATTGTAGACGAAAAGAGCCACGCCCAACCCGAGCACGCAGCCAAAGTGTCCGACCTGCTTCATGTTCCAAACCCGGAACATCCAAACCATGCCGACGAAGCCGACCAGGTGGCAGGCGAATTGGACACGTGCCAGTTTCTCGCTGTAGAGCTTCGTCTCCAAAGCGACCGGCACGAGTTGGTACATCGCGCCCATCACGACCGAGCTGATCCAGCCCAGGACGAACAGGTGAGTCAGCGCGATAACATACTGGTTGTAGTGGTAGGTTGCCAGCAAGGATGGACGGAGCACGAGCCAGCCCACGCCGAAACCGAGCGAGAGCAAGCCCGACAGCACGAACCCCAAAGGCAATGCCACCGATGGCGCGTGCGTTCCCAAGGGAGGCTTGGATACTGCGGGGTTCACGAGGGACGACTTAAGATCGGCGGACATGCGTGAGAAAGGTCCCGTCGGGTTGCTCTTGGGTTTCGGCGCTGAACCCGCGCTCATCGAGGTGCGCATACAGGTGCATCGGGCGGCGGTCCGTGCGTGCTTTGAGCTCCGCTCCCAGCCCCAGCCCGGCGATGGCTTCCAAAATTTTCACCAACGGCTGGGGCGGTTCGAGTCCCCGTGCGTCGACCTCCACAACCTCTGCCGTGCACTTGTGCTCCAGGTCGGGGATCAGACCCGCGCTTGCGGGAGTGCCGGTGGATTGTCGCTTAAACGCCACCTGCCAATCACCCGAGGGTGTTCTCTCGGCTTGGTGCGTGAAACCCTGACGTTCCAACACCCCAAACAGCGGTACCGGTTCAAACGGGGCGATCAACAAGAGCTGGTCACCCGCTTGCAGTCCTGCCGCCGCGCTCATGATTTTTGAGAACGGCTCGCGTCCTTGGCGAATATCGTCCCGTAAATCTAACGTTAACGTTTGAGAGGTCATACCTGGAAGAGCGTTAGGCTTCGACCGCCACTTTCAAAGAGGTTCGCAGTGGCCGTTCGGCGCTCACGGGCGGCTTGGCGAGGGTCAGGAGCATGGAAAATGACTGGGTGGCTTTCACGGCGTGAGGCACGTTCGGCTCCATGTGCAAAAAGTCGCCGGCCACCATTTTGTGAGCCTTCCCGCGGAGTGAAAATTCGCATTCGCCCGACAAAACTTGAACCAGGGCTTGTTGCGTCGAGGTATGCTCCGTGAGCTCCTGCCCTTCCGCAAAGCCAAACAGGACAGTGCGCAAATTGTCGGTGCGCACTAGCGTGCGGCTGACGATGCCATTGGGGGCGAATTGCGTTTCCTGGGGGAGCGACACCACTTTGTCGGTGCCGGGCTCGATTAGCGGTCTTTCATTCATGGGCTCAAGGTAGACCCTGAACGCGGGAGGCGCTTTGACGCGGGTCAAGGATTGCGGCGAATGACCAACCCCGCTAAAGCCGGGACGGGGCCCGTGCTCCAACCTCACGTAATCCCAAACTCATCCTTCTGCCGAAGTCCAATTGGATTGGGCTGAGGGTGTGTGGTAAGCTCATCCCCATCGACGACGCTCTCTGCCACCGAGTTGAATCCTTGCCTTCTCAGTTCTGACCAAACAACGACTCTTCCACCCGCATGCAAAATATCAACCAAATCGAAACTATCATCGTGCTGATGTTCGAAAATCGGTCCTTCGACCATTTGATGGGTTACCTGGGGTTGCCGCCGCATAACAAAGATGTCGATGGGCTCCAAAACATTCGCGGCTTTACCAATGAGTTCAGCGGCCTTCAGTTCCCGATCTTCCACCTGGGCAACCCGGACCAGCCGCTTCCGTTCGATCCGCCGCATGAACGCCCGGACATCGGAACCCAAATTGACCCCGACGGAAACGGCAGCTATTCCATGGGCGGGTTTGTGCGCAGTTTCGGCAGCGTCCAGCGGCTTAGCCAGGGGGACAAACCCATGGTTATGGGCTACTACCAGGCGGAGGATTTACCTGCCACCCACTTTCTGGCCTCCAACTACGCTATTTGCGACCGCTGGTTTACCGCTATCCCGACCGGCACGCAGCCCAATCGTCTGATGGCCATGAGCGGTTACACCTTGAACGATGTGAATCAAAGCGCTCTCCTCCCGAAGCAGGAGCTGGTTTATGATTGGTTGGATCGCAACAAAATTTCCTGGCGCGTCTATCATCGCGGCATCCCCTTCTTCATGATGATGGACGATTGGCATCTGAAGGTCCTGACCGACGATCGATTCCGCAGCTACGATGATTTTCAAACCGATTGGGTCTCCGGCCAACCCTTCCCTCAAGTCGTGTTTATTGAACCGCGTTACACGGACGCGCCGCATTTCGAGCCTGCGTGTGACGATCACGCGCCTTCTGCGGTCACCCCGGGCCAGAATTTCCTCAGCCTCGTTTATTCGGATCTGATCACCAATTGGGACCGGTGGCAGAAGGCGTTGATGATCGTTAACTACGATGAAAACGGGGGCTTCTTCGATCATGTCAAACCGCTGGCTATTCCCACGAACCTGCCACAAGGAGCAACGTACAAATTTGGGGCCTTCGAAACTACGGGCCCGCGCATCCCGGCGTATTTGATTTCTCCGTTTGTAAAGCAGGGGGCGGTTTATCACGGAGACCTGGACCACACCTCCGTTTTGAAATGCATCGCCAAGCGATTTGGCAACGGCAGTTACTCGACGGAAGTCGATGCGCGTCCGGTGGGGGATATTTGGGAAGCTCTCGAGCTCGACTCCCCTCGTGGGGACGACTCCGATTATCCGCCCGCAGCCAACGCTGCCGGCTTCACTCCCGGCACGGTTCCCGTTGAGGTCATGCCCAAAGCCTTTGCGGCGGCCGCCGCGAAAGCCAAAACGGAGGATCCCGCCGCCGCCCAAGCGAAGTTCCCCGAATTGTTCAGCCACTTTGAAAACCTGTGAGCCTCGGCGGCTTGGCCCGCGGGGGGCGGTGGAATCCCTTTTCGCTTTTCTGGCCTGAGCTTTCCCTTACTCTACTAATCAGAACATCCCGAGACGCGTGAATAGCCGAGTCACGGGGGTTTTTATGCATATATGAAACTTCCGATCTCCCTTCTTGTCGTGGCGGTTTGGGTTCACGCTTTCGGCAGGACAGGCGCCACGAACGACACCATGCTCGGCTTTGACCCGCCAGCCGCCCTCAAGCAACACGCTTTGGAATCTCAATTCGATGCGTCGCTAAAGCGGGAAAACTTGCAGGATTGGATGAAGCGGCTCTCCGCCCACCCACATCACTTAGGTTCCGCCTGGGATAAGACAAACGCCCAGTTCATCGCCGAGCAATTCCGGTCGTGGGGTTACGAGACCCACATCGAAGAATTCGAGGTGCTCTTTCCAACGCCGAGGACGCGGCTGTTGGAAATGACGGAGCCGACACATTTTACCGCGAGCCTGGCGGAGCCGGCTCTCAAAGAGGATTCCACCTCTGGACTCACTGACGAGCGGTTGCCGACGTACAACGCCTATTCGAAGGACGGGGATGTCACCGGGCAGTTAGTGTACGTCAACTATGGCCGACCGGCGGATTACGACGGCCTGGCGGAGCGCGGGATCGATGTGAAGGGCAAGATAGTGATCGCGCGGTACGGCGCCTGTTGGCGCGGCATTAAGCCGAAAGTGGCGGCCGAACATGGCGCGATTGGATGCCTGATTTATTCGGACCCAAGAGACGACGGGTATTTTCAAGGCGACACTTATCCTCAAGGCGCCTGGCGGAATGATCACGGGGCCCAACGCGGCTCCGTTTGCGATATGCCGCTCTACCCGGGCGACCCGCTCACCCCTGGGGTCGGCGCCACGAAAGACGCCAAACGTTTGTCGCTGGACGAGGCGGCCTCGCTGACCAAGATCCCGGTGCTGCCCCTCTCGTACGCCGATGCCGCCCCTTTGCTCAGCGCGCTGCGCGGGCCGGTGGCCGCGGAGGATTGGCGAGGCGCTTTGCCATTCACGTACCATCTCGGGCCCGGGCCGGCCACGGTCCACCTCAAGCTCGAGTTCGATTGGCAGCAGGTCACGCTCTACGACGTTATCGCCAAAATGGCGGGGGCTGAAGAACCCGACGAGTGGATTATTCGAGGCAACCATCATGATGCCTGGGTGTATGGCGCCGATGACCCAGTGAGCGGGACAGTGGCGTTGATGGAAGAAGCCCGCGCGGTGGCGGGCCTGGTCACGCAGGGTTGGAAACCGCGACGGACCATCATCTATGCGGCGTGGGATGGCGAGGAGCCTTGCCTTCTCGGTTCCACCGAGTGGGCCGAAACTCACGCCGACGCTCTGCGGCAGCACGCGGCGGTGTACATCAACAGCGATAGCAACGGCCGCGGCTTTTTGGAGGTGGGCGGGTCGCACACGTTGGAGCCATTTATCAACGAAGTGGCCCGCCAAGTGCAGGACCCCGAAACCAAACTCACGGTGGCCGAGCGTTTGCGCGATCAACGGATCGCCAAAGCGAGCCTCAGCGATCGGCGGGAGATTCGGGATCGGCGCGACCTGCGGATTGACGCCTTGGGATCCGGGTCGGATTTCACCCCGTTCCTTCAACACCTGGGCATCGCCTCCCTGAACCTTGGATACGGAGGCGAGGACAGCGGCGGGTCGTATCATTCCATCTACGATTCATACGATCACTTCACCCGGTTTTGCGACCCTGATTTCGGATACGGCATCACCTTGGTGCAGACCTGCGGCCGGGCCGTCTTGCGCCTGGCGAATGCCGAGGTGCTGCCCTACGAGTTTTCGGGCTTCACCGACGCCGTGGAGAAATATGTCAAAGAGGTCACTCAATTGGCAGATACCTTGCGTGAGGGAACGGTCGAAACCAATCGCCTGATCGCGGACAAAGTGCTTTTGGCCACCACCGACCCCACCCAGCCCTTCGTCCAACCCAGCCCTAAACCCGAAGTTCCCTATCTCAATTTCGCGCCCCTGCAAAACGCCTTAACGAGCGTTCGACGTAGCGCTGGCCATTTCGAGACCGCCCGGAAGGGAGCGGAAAGTCAGGGGAAATTTCCACCGCCCGAGGCCGCGCGTCCCCTGCTGAACGAAGCGTTGGCCCGGCTGGAGCAGAGCCTGACACGTGCCGAGGGGCTGCCGCGAAGACCTTGGTACCAGCATCTGGTCTATGCGCCGGGCTTTTACACGGGCTACGGCGTGAAGACGCTGCCTGGGGTTCGCGAAGCCATTGAAGAAAGGAATTGGGCCGAAGCCGGCCAGCAGATCGAGTTCGCGGCGGTCGCGCTGGAAAATTTCGCGAAAGAGTTGGACCGCTGCCGCGGACTTCTCGAAGGCCATACACCCTGAGCGGAGTGCCCGCCCGTTTCGGCCAGCGGCGGGACTGTAATCCAGCCGCACGGATCCAGCCGCACGGACCAGAGGTTGCTTTCGCTGGCTTTGTCTCAGCAAAGTCCCGTCAGGGAGAAGTGTGAAAAGGTTTGGTGGTGACGAAGCTGGCCGTGCAGACTTTGGTTCCGGCGGCGCCGACGGGGTTGACGATCCAGCTCATCTGCCCATCAAAGGTCGCCCGCACATTCCCGCGGGCATCACCCTGGAAACGTTTGGTCGTGAAACAGGCGCCCATGGAATGGCTGTTTTGACTCGTATAAATGTAATCTAAGCGTCGGACTTCCGTGCCGATATTGTTGGTCAGGGCGGTTCGACCGAGGTCTTGGTTGGAGTTATCACCAAAGAACAGGCCGTACAGCGTGGTAGCGACAGCTCCCGTGGAGGCGTTGACTACATCGATTGTGTCGCCGAACCCACTGCCCTGAATATGATAAACGAGAGCAAGCGTTCGCCAGTCCACCCCACCGGCAGCGGCCGCGTCCTGGAGCAGGCTTTGATCAGTAATCGGCGTGGCGGCAACCGTTCCGGTAGTGTTGGTCTGGTAGCAGGTTCCGCGAAGGGTGATCCGAAACATGAACGGTAACTGGGCCCGCGCGGACGAAACTGTCATCGAGGAGACTAAGAGCAAAAGCGCGCAGAATTTAGCCGTGTTCATGGGATTACACTAAGGACACCGAGTTTTGGCGCCATGGGGTCTCCCGCTCAATCCGGGCGGGCCGAAACTCCAAGGAAATCACCCTAATTGCGGCGGGATGCGTTCCGCTTTAGAAGAGAGGAGTTCCAACTGTTGTGCGACGCGAGGTCTATGCGCAGGAAAGCGAGGGCCGAGCGTTCGAGCGGCAAAGAAAAGAGTGCGTTTATGAATTCATCGCCTTCCAAAGTTCCCATGAGGAATACCAACGTTTGTGCACAGCACCTAAGGAAGGCAACGTGGAGACAGGTCGGCGCGCTCGCGTGTTTCACCATGGCCGCGACCGCGCTGTTCGCTGGTTCCGTGGTCACCTGGGGTAGCGGACAAACCAACCCTCCCGTGGTTCTGAACAGCGTAACCGCGATCTCCGCCTCGACTGATCACGTTCTGGCGCTGAACGCCGACGGCACGGTTACGGCCTGGGGCTATGATTTCGACGGACAATGCGATGTGCCGTCCGGGTTGAACAACGTGGCGGCGGTGTCGGCTGGCGCTTATTTCAGCCTGGCGCTCAAGGCCGGCGGCGGTGTCATAGCCTGGGGCGACAACCACTTTGGACAATGTCATGTTCCGCCCAGCCTGACGAGCGTCGTGGCCGTTTCCGGTGGGCGCGGACACGTGCTGGCCTTGAAATCCGATGGCACAGTGGTCGCTTGGGGCGACAACACCTACGGACAGTGTGATGTCCCTTCCGGTCTCGCGAACGTTGTCGCCGTCTTAGCTGAATGGAACTACAGCCTGGCACTCCGAAATGACGGGACGGTGTCGGCCTGGGGAGTCGACGATGCCGGTCAGACGGAGGTTCCAACTGGCTTGAACGGGGTGGTCGCGTTGGCTGGGAATCTGGATTACTGCCTGGCCGTAAGATCCGACGGCTCCGTGGTGGGCTGGGGCAATTATCCGGCCATCCCGATCGGGGTGAGCGGCATTGCGAGCGTCGCTGCCGGAGAGAACCATGTCGTTGCACTAACCACTGGCGGGGCGATTACCGCCTGGGGCGGCGATGAATCCGGCCAGACCGAGGTACCGTCCGCGCTCGGCACAGCAACCGCCGTTGCCGCCGGCTGGAATTACAGCTTGGCCCTTGTCTCCGGCAGTCCTGCGGCTGACTTCACGCTCACCGGTCCTTCCTGGCGCGCCGGCGCGTTTACCGTCTCGGTGGGCACCCAGTCCGGAAAAACCTACACTCTCGAGTACAAGAACTCTCTTTCGGATGCGGCCTGGACCACCTTATCCCCCGTCACCGGCTCCGGGGGTGTGGTCACGTTGACTGACCCGTCGGCCCAGGGAGCAGCACGGTTCTACCACGTGGTGCAACAATAAACGGCTTCTAAAATCATTGGGTCCAAATGAGAAGTCATGGCCTCAATGCTTTAGCAATGCCGATGCTTTAGACATGGCCCCCATGCTTTGTGATCCCGGTGCTTTGGGGTTAGAGCCACAAGGCGAGCTGATCGCGCGCATGGAAGAATCCGGGTATATACAACGGCTAAATCCACGCAACGTCGCCCACCGCGCACGCCCTGAGGACACCAAACCTCGTAGAGGTGACCGATTCGACCGATACAATTTGTCTTTCGCGCGCCCAGCTGTAATTGACGCTGCGCGGATGAGTGCCGTGGGCGCCCCTTCAATCGGCAGGACCAGGCTCGCCCAGGACGTCCTGGCGGATCTCGTCGCGTAATTGGTTCAACAGCTCCTCAAGCGTCTGCCCGCGATTTCGCGTCTCGGACCGGGCCCAATTCATTAACTGCCAGAGTCGGCGGAGCGGCATGCCCTGGGAACTCAGAGCGAGCGTGTTCCCACAGGGGCAGTTGGCATAAGTCGCCGTACCGATGGGCCGGACAGGGTTCCATTCATTCAACTCGGCGTCGTAGGACATTGTCGATCCGATGGGCGTGGTGACCAGCAGGAATTCCCGGAAGCTCCCGTAGGAGTGGTGGCAAACCGAACACACCTTGGGGAACTGCCCTTCGAGGTGCTGGCGTATGGCCCGGACTACTTCAACCCTGGTCATGGGGCGCAGAGGGGCGTTGAACGCATGATGGTCCGCATGAGCATGTCTGCTTCACCCCGATCCTGCCACAGGATCGTGCGGATGACCACTCTGACGGTACAATTCAGTGCCTTGGATCAACCGAAGACAAGTCCAAGGAAGCTACGTAAATCAGGCCGTCACCAATTGCGAGCCGCCGATTTTAGATTAATTTGGTGGGTCTCATGAAACCACCCGTTCTGTTCTCTGCCTCCAGCCTTTTGGTGCTTCTCAGCCAAGCTACGGCCTCGGCGCAAATGACCGATGTGCTGACGTATCACAACGACAATGGGCGGACCGGGCAAGCTTTGCAGGAGGAGGTGCTGACGCCGGCCAACGTCGTTACCAATCACTTTGGAAAATTGTGGGTGCTGGCAACTGACGGGAAGGTTGACGCCGAGCCCCTGTATGCCGCGGGGGTGAACATCCCCGGCCAGGGGGTAAGAAATGTCGTATTCATCGAGACGGAGCATGGGAGTTCTTATGCCTTCGATGCGGATAGCACGAATTTGTTTTGGAAGGGTTCGATGATTGGGGCCGGCGAAACGACCTCTGATACTCGTGGATGTAGTCAGGTCACTCCCGAGATTGGCATCACCGCGACGCCAGTGATCGATCGGCAGCTGGGTCCGAACGGCACGTTGTTCCTGGTGGCCATGAGCAAGAACGGAAGCGGCCAATATTTCCAGCGTTTGCACGCCCTGGACCTGGCCACCGGTGCCGACCGTATTAGCCCGGTAGAAGTCGCCGCTGCATATCCCGGCGTAGGCGACAATACCCACAACGGCAGTGTGGTGTTCGATCCCGGGCAGTATGAGGAACGCGCCGGCTTGCTCCTGCTGGGGGGAGTCATTTATACCGCGTGGACTTCCCATTGCGATATTCGGCCTTACACAGGCTGGGTCATTGGGTATGACGAGCACACCCTGGTTCAGACAAGCGTTTTGAACATCACCCCGAACGGTAATGAAGGCGCCGTCTGGATGGCCGGGGCTGGCCTGGCCGCGGATGGAGAGAACAATATCTATTTTCTCGCGGGCAACGGCACTTTCGATGCGACCTTAAATTTGAACGGCTTTCCAAGCCAGGGAAATTACGGCAACGCCTTCCTCAAGCTCTCGACGGCAGGAAACACGCTCGCCGTGGCGGACTACTTTGCCACATTCCAAACCCCAACTGAGAATGCTCAGGATGCGGATCTGGGCTCGGGCGGGGCGTTGGTCCTCCCCGACCTGGTGGACGCCCAGAACAACATCAAGCGGTTGGCCGTGGGCGCAGGCAAGGATCAGAACCTCTACCTGGTGGATCGCTTGAACATGGGTAAGTTCAACGCGGCGAATGACGGCGCTATTTACCAGAAGCTTACAGGAGCTCTCCCAGGGGGAGTGTTTGCCATGCCGGCTTATTTCAACGGCACCCTCTACTACGGTTCAGTGGGACAACGAATCACGGCGTTCCCCTTTCAGCAAGCGCTGCTCGGTTCACCTTCCTCGCACACGCCGGGAAGCTTTGCTTATCCAGGAGCAACTCCGGGCATTTCCGCCGATGGCACAAATCATGGAATAGTTTGGGCCGCTGAAAACACTTCGCCGGCAGTGCTGCACGCCTATGCCGCATCGGACCTCACGACCGAGCTTTACAACAGCAATCAGGCGGGCAGTCGTGACCAGTTCGGCGTCGGCAACAAGTTCATCACCCCAATGGTGGCCAGCGCCCGTGTGTATGTTGGGACCACTAGCGGCGTGGGGGTATTCGGTCTTCTCGACTCCTCTTCGCTGACCCCCTTACAGGCCTGGCGCAACGCTCATTTCGGCAACCCATCCAATGTGGGCGTCGGTGAGAACAGCGCGAATCCAACAGGCGACGGCCTGCCGAATTTGATCAAATACGCTCTCGGCCTTGACCCCCTCGCCGTGACCGGTCCGGGGCAGTCCCTGGTGGGGAACTTGCAGGTCGTGGGCGGCCAAAAGTATGTGACTCTCACCATAAATCGCGCGACACGAGCGCCGGATATCAATTACGTAGTTGAGGTTTCCAACGACCTCAAGACCTGGAGCTCGGGCGCGCCGAACACGGTCACCTTATCCGATACCGAAACCCGGCTCGTGGTACGGGATAACAGCCCGATTGGATCGCTGGGGCGAGCGATCCGGCTCGCAATTACACTGCAATAATGAGAGGCGCGGTCGCTTTCGAGCTGGGTGTGCCGCTCGAAAAGCGCCGGGATGATGGAGGCGGTCCAGACCCCTCGCGGTCGATGAGCCGTAAGCTGCGGGCCAGCGCGGCTGGGCAACTCCGAGCTTACTGATAACCTGGACAAAAATCCGAGAAAATCGAAGCAAGAAAGTGAAGTGGAACTCCAGGACAGCAACCGTAACGCTCTCTGGTCACGCCCATTCTGTCCTCCTCATCTTTCTGTGTTTAAATTTTTCTTTCTAAAAGTGTTGTTTGTAAAGCGCAGCCGATCTCAACAAGTTTACAGCATGTCTTGGGCGCAGGCGCGTTATCTTCGCGCCACTACGGAAAGACTTGAGACGGAAAAATAACGGACAGGAAAACGGGAGGCAAAAAAGGGTTTGTTTCAGGCAAGGAAAGTTCAAGGGCGAGGCGCCGCTCCCGGCGTAATACTCTGCAGACGCAGATAGCGTTTATGAACAAAAGACAAAATATGAAACCCTCTTTGATGAAGACCTTAGTCCGGTTGCCTGAATTGACAGCTGCCGTTGCCATTATTGGAGCGCTGATCGCGGCGACGGCGGTCGCGGAAATTCCAACCGGGAAGGGCTTGGCCCAGCTCCTGACCAAGCCGACGCCAACTGTTTCCCGAACCGCGGCTCCGGCCAGCTCCTGTTCGAGTTGCCAGGACGCGTTCGTCGCCCATTCAGACCCCACGGTCCGGGGCGCTAAAAAGGTTCAGCTCCCGACAGCCCGACATCTGTGCCAGGATTGCAGCACCACGCTGACCAGCGCCGGCGCTGGTAAAAGCAAACATCAAGTGGCCAACCATCAATGCTCGATGGTCGTCGCTCAGCAGGTGGCCTCCTGCTGCACCCAGAACAGTTCAAGCGCTCCGGGTTGCGGGCAAAAGTAATCCGAACCCTCGATACGGCTTCATCCTGGCCTCTCAAAAAATCTTGAGAGGCCGGGCAGTACTTGGCGTATAATGGGTGGATTCGACAAAGAACTATGAAATTAAAGACCTTGACTGCTTCGCTCCTGAGCCTGTGTGTCCTCGCCGGACCGTTCGCGGCGCTTGCTGGCGACGAAAAGCCAGCGACCAAGCCTAAACCTTACACCCTGAAGACCTGCATTGTTTCCGGGGAAAAGTTGGGTCAGATGGATAAGCCTTTTGTGTTCGTATACGAAGGCCGTGAAATCAAGCTGTGCTGCAAGGATTGTCAGAAGGATTTCAAAAAGAACTCGGTCAAGTACGTGAAGAAGATCGAGGAAGCCGAAGCCAAGGCAAAGAAAGAGAAGAGTTAGTTCGGTCACGTTCGTCCTTCGACCCTGTTTTCCAGGGAGCGGTCTCACAACGCAATTCGGTGGCCGCTCCTCTCTCGACGAGCACGTTCAGAACGTCCTCGCACCACTGCCTGGTCTTCCGCCGTCCTTGGGCTGATTCATATAGCGCCCAGGGGCGGCAGCGAGCTTTTAGCCCCCAATCCGGTTCCCCCGAAATTGCCTGATCCGAAACCCGCCGCCTGGCCCCGAATTGGACTCGCCTTCGAACCCGCCTGAAACGTTTTAGCGGTTTGGTTGTCTAAGGGATAAAGCTGGCTAAACCTGCCCCGGTGGGGCACCTTTGGCCAAGGGTTATGAGCGAAATTCAAGTCATCCAATCGGCGCTCGATCGCGCGGCCCACCGCCGCCGCTGGACCCGGGCGTTGCGTGGTTTATGGGCTGGCCTGTTGGTTGGGGCGATCATCACACTGCTTCTGATCGCGTCCTATCATTTCCTGCCTCTGCCACCGTGGACGGTCCTCGTGGCGGGGTTTGTGCCGCTGCCGTGCATGCTCGTGGGTTTCCTGGTGGGCGGTTGGAAAAAGCCGGATCGTAACCAGGTCGCTCGCTGGCTGGACGGCCGGCAACATTTGCAGGAGCGACTCAGCACGGCTTTAGAGGTGGCCCAGGCCCCCGAAGGTGGAAGCTGGCGGGACCTGGTGGTGGCGGATGCGGCTGAACATGCCAAACGCCTGGACGCACGCCAACTCCTGCCGTTCAGTCTCCCCAAGGCCACCCGTTGGGCGCTGGTTGTGCTCGCTTTGGGCGCCGGTCTGGGATTTGTTCCCGAATACCGAAGCAAAGTTTTTCTGCAAAAGAAGGCTGAGCAACAGAACATCAAGGAAACCGGGCGACAGTTAGCCGAGTTGACGAGGCATAACCTGGAACGGCGGCTACCGGCGTTGGAGCCGACGCAGAAGACCATGGAATCGGTGGCCAGCCTGGGAGACCAGTTGGCAAAGCAGAACCTTACCCGTAGCGATGCGCTCAAAGACCTCGCCAATGTGGCCGAAAAATTGAAGGAACAGCTCAAGGAAATGGGCAAAAACCCTGAGCTGAAGCGCCTGGAACAGGCGGCGCGAAACACCACCGGCGGTGATTCCCAGTCCGCCTCGGCCCTGCAAAAGCAGATTGAATCCTTGCAGAACCAACTGGGCTCTCCCACGGGCAATCCCGACTCTCTGGATAAGCTCAAGAAGAACCTGGAAAAGCTGCAGCAAGCGGCCCGCGGCCTCGCGGATAAGAACTCCCCCGGAGCGGACGCGGAGCGGCAGAAACTATCCGACTCACTTTCGGCCCTCTCCAAGCAGATGCAGGATATGGGGCTGCAGTTGCCGCAACTCGATCAGGCCATCAACGCGCTGGCCGCCAATCAAACCGACCTGGTGTTGAAAGACCTCGAGGCCGCGACCACCGACTTGGAGAAGATGCGCGACCTGGCCAAAGCGCTCCAGCAGATGCAGCAGCAGGTTGAGAAACTGGGCAAGAATCTAGCCGAGCAACTCAAGAACGGGCAGCCTGAGCTGGCCCAGCAAACCCTGCAGAAGATGATTAGCCAGTTGAACTCGACCGATCTTAAACCGGAGCAGCTCGACAAAGTGATGGAGGAGGTTTCCAAGGCGGTTGACCCGGCGGGCAACTACGGCCAGGTGGCCGACCACTTGAAGGCGGCCTGCAAGGCAATGAAGACCAGCGACAAACCGGGAGCTGCTCAATCCCTGGCCGCGGCGGCGAAAGAACTGGACCGTCTGATGCAGCAGATGGGAGATGCCCAGCAACTCGAGATGTCGTTGGATGCCCTCAACCAGGCTGAGTTTTGTATCGGCAACTGCCAGGGTTGGGGCCGGTGCTGGAGGGTCGGCAAACCAAGCATGCGCCCGGGCGGAAAACCTGGTCGTGGTGTGGGAACCTGGGCCGACGATAGCCAGGAAGGGAACAGTGATTGGACCGGCAGTTGGGATAACGCAGGCATCGAGCGGCCGGACCTTGATCCGCGCGGACACACTGATCGTGGCGCGGGCGATCTTAATGACGCTCTTACTCCTACGAAGGTCAAGGGCCAGTTCTCCCCGGGTGGCCAAATGCCCAGCATCACGCTCAAAGGAGTCAGCATCAAAGGCCAGAGCAAGGTGGATTACCAGGAAGCGGCCGCCGCCGCGCAAACCGACGCCCAAAGCGCGCTGAGCCAGGAGAAGGTCCCGCGCGCCTACCAGGGAGCCGTGAAGGACTATTTCGATGATTTGAAAAAATGATCAGGAAATGGTTGTCAGGTTTTCCAGCGCGCTGGTGCTGGGCTTGAGGATTCGAACCATGCCGACGCGAGCAACCCGCGAATGCGCACCTGACCATCTCACGAACCTGATAACTGTAACTGAACCATGGAGACCGCCCAAGTCATAGAGAAATTTCAGCAGGCCTATGCCTCGCTGCGTGCCGAACTCGGCCGGGTAATCGTCGGTCAGGAACCGATCGTCGAGGGAACCCTCATCGCGCTCTTCGCCGGCGGCCATGTGCTGCTGGAGGGCGTGCCGGGTTTGGGAAAAACCTTGCTCGTCCGCACGTTGAGCGACGTGCTCGATCTATCGTTCAGCCGCGTCCAGTTTACACCCGACCTCATGCCCGCGGATATCCTGGGCACGAATATCGTCATGGAGATCCCCGGTGGCCGACGCGAGTTCCAATTCCAGCGCGGGCCGATTTTCGCCCACCTTGTGCTGGCCGATGAGATCAACCGCGCTACGCCCAAGACCCAATCCGCCTTGTTGGAGGCGATGCAAGAGCACCAGGTGACCGCGGGCGGCGAAGTGCGCCGTCTCAACGAGCCGTTCTTTGTGATGGCCACTCAAAACCCGATTGACCAGGAGGGCACCTATCCGTTGCCGGAAGCCCAATTGGATCGGTTCTTCTTTAAAATTCTCGTCGGCTATCCTTCGGCGGAAGAACTGAGCGAAGTGCTGTCGCGCACGACGACCGGGGCGCGGAGCGTGGTCCAAAAAGTGTTGAACCGGGAGGCCTTGCTCGAGCTGATGGGATTGGTGCGCGAGGTGCCGGTGGCTTCGCACGTGAAGGATTACGCCGTTCGCCTGGTGTTGGCGACCCATCCGCGCACCGACACCGCGGCGCCCATCGCCACACAATACCTGCGCTTCGGAAGCAGTCCGCGCGGCGGCCAAACCCTGCTTTTGGCCGGCAAAGTGCGGGCGCTGATTCAGGGGCGATTCAATGTCAGCTTCGACGACATTGAAGCCGTCGCGCCGTCGGCGCTCAGACATCGGCTCATTTTGAATTTCGAGGCTGAGGCCGAAGGTGTCACCACGGACCACATCATCGCGCAGGTCCTGCGAGATGTTCCCCGCGATGCAGCGCTGGTGGAGGCCTGAGCACAAGCAAGTGCGCCTGCCGCCCAGAACCTGTTTCCTCGTGCGTGGCCGGATACATCGGGACGGCCCAAGCCTGGGAGCAGCCCTTCAACCTCGAATCCCAACCAGTGGCGGTCGGCCGGGATGAAACTCATTCGCTAATTAGCATGTCCACCCCCCTACTCACCCCCGAGCTCTTGCGCCGCCTCGAGCAATTTCAGTTGTTGGCTGCTCGCCGGGCCAAAAGCTCGGCTAAGGGCGAACGGCGCAGCCGGGCTCGCGGCCAGTCGGTCGAGTTCGCCGATTACCGAACCTATGTTCAGGGCGATGATTTCCGCCACCTGGATTGGAACCTGTACGGCCGGCTCGACCGCCTGTTCTTGAAATTGTATGAGGAGGAGCGCGAATTGCCCGTACGGATCTTCCTCGACGCCAGCGAGTCGATGACCTTTGGCCAGCCGCCGAAATTCGATTTTGCGCGGCAGGTGGCCGCGGCGATGGGTTACGTGGCCTTGTCGGGTTTCGACCG
>Ga0105240_10002162_pt1 | contig 32095 bp, 29 predicted proteins | sample KBSC54metaG_FD_80426 | JGI IMG/M metagenome (GOLD analysis project Ga0105240, IMG submission 80426) | Corn rhizosphere microbial communities from Kellogg Biological Station, Michigan, USA - KBS C5-4 metaG | ecosystem: Host-associated > Plants > Roots > Rhizosphere > Soil | place: Michigan, USA... | reverse complement strand
GCCTAAAACCGTTTTGTTCCAGGCCGTCCCCAAAACCACTGGCCCAGACTTGCTCACGGCTTATCCCCGGATAATTCTGTGTTTGCCTGCGCCTCTGGTCAGGGCTCCGGCCGACTGATCTTTCACAACCGAATATCCCGCCTTGCCCCCCTGCAAACCCAAAGTGTGTTCCAGCACCACTCCAGGCGGCGAGTTGGGCGGCCCGCGCCGTTTTCAGGCGCCCGCGATGCCGAAATTCTACCGATTGCCGCGAATAAGCGACAGGAATTCGTCGCGCGTCCGTTTATTCGAACGGAACGTGCCCAGCATCGCACTGGTCACCGTGCTCGAATGCTGCTTCTCCACCCCGCGCATCATCATGCACAAGTGCTGCGCCTCCGCCACAACCCCCACGCCCAGCGGATCGAGCATATCCTGCAAAGACTGGGCAATCTGCTGCGTTAGCCGCTCCTGAATCTGCAAACGCCTCGCGAAAGCGTCCACGATCCGCGGCAATTTGCTCAAGCCGATCACCTTATTCTTCGCAAGGTACGCTACATGCATCTTCCCGTAAAAGGGCAGCATGTGATGCTCGCACATGCTGAAAAATTCAATGTCCTTCACGATCACCATTTCGTCGTACTTCACGTCGAAAATCGCGCCATTCACGAGTTTCCGAATATCCATGGAGTAACCTGCCGTGAGGAACCGCAGAGCCTTTTCGACGCGCTCCGGCGTACGCAGCAGTCCGTCTCTCGAAGTGTCTTCCCCGAGTGAGGTCAATATTTCCGAAATCATCGGAGCGATCGGTTTCGAAGCTTGTCCGGCTTCGATGATTTTGACCGCGGCGCCCTTTCGACTCATATATCTATCTCACAGATGTTTCGGTCGGTCTCCCAGATGCGAACCTTTTCGAGACGAGCCACGGCCCCGAATTCCGCCGTCCAGGCGCTCTGAAGACGCCGAAGCACCTCTGAAGCCAGGTTCTCAGTAGTCGGAACCTCACTGCGAAACGCCGGTACCTCTTCATTCAGATTACGAAACCGGAACGGCGCAAGAATCTGCGTTTCCACCAGGCTGTCGAGGGCTGCTAAATCGACAGCGCGCCCCGTTACCGGGTCCACCTGGCCTCGCACCGTCACTTCCACCTCATAGTTATGTCCATGTCCGAAAGGATTATTGCACTTCCCATAAAGAGCTTTGTTCTCCGCTTCACTCAACGCCGGCGAGTGCAGCCGGTGCGAAGCGCAAAACGTGTAGCGCCGCCCAAGGTGAACAGTCATTTGCTGCCCCTGTATTCAACCCACAATTCGCTCGTTTCATGGACACGAACCGAGTGCAGTTTTGCCCGTCCGGTCGGGTCGATTCGGGTCTCAAGCCGGTTCCAGATGTCGATCGCGATGTTCTCCACCGTCGGCACAATGCTTTCAAAGGCCTGCACCTCCCTGTTCAGCAACCGATGATCGTAGATGCTCAGCACTCTCGCCTCGAGAATGTCTTTCAGGTGTTTCAGGTCAAGTATCATGCCGGTGACCGGGTCCGGTTCGCCCTCAATCGCGACCTCCACCACGTAGTTGTGGCCGTGGCCCAACGGGTTCGAGGCCGCGCCATACGCGCGCTCGTTTTCCTCGTCCGACAGTTGCGGCGAGCGGCAAATGTGAGATGCCGAGAACTCTACTTTTTTCGAAATGACCATGATCGGAATAGGGAAGAAATTGTGGCCGCGACGCGTCCGATAGAATTATAGGAAACCGTACACAGCGATTATGAAGTCAGACCGAATTCTACAGGCCGCGCTCGCTCTCATGATGGCGGCGTTTTGCTTTGCGCTCTACAGTTCTCTGCATGAGACCGTGGTCAATGCGGGCGACCGCGCACCCGATTTCACCATCACCGCCGACAGCGGCAAGCCAATCACCGCTCGCGACTATGGCGGGAAGCTTCTGTTGCTGAATTTCTGGGCGACGTGGTGCCCGCCGTGCGTCGACGAAGTCCCCGGTTTGAACGAAATGGCCCGGCAGCTCGGCCCGAAAGGCCTCGTGGTGCTTGGGATAAGTGAGGACAAAGATGAGAATGCGTACAAGCAGTTTCTCGCCAGGTTTAACGTCGGCTTCCTCACCGCGCGCCAACCCACCGCCGACATCAAACAGAGCTATGGCACCGTTCAGATCCCGGAAAGCTATCTCATCGACCGGAACGGCAAGGTGGTGGAGAAATTCATCTCCTCACAAGCATGGGCTTCGCCCCAAATGATCCAGCATGTCCAGTCCCTCCTCTGATTCGGAAGCGGTATTCAAGCGCGTTCCGCTGCCCGCTTCGGTGAAGAAGCGCCTCATCGAAACGGTAGGGCCAAAGGGTTATCTCGATAAACCGGAAGACCTGAGTCTTTACGAATACGACGGCTCAGTGGATAAGGCGCGCCCGGAAATGGTCGTGTTTCCCCGATCTTCCGAAGAGGTTTCCCGCATCGTTAAGATCACCGCCGAACATGGCATTCCAATTGTCGGCCGGGGCGCCGGCACCGGACTTAGCGGCGGCGCGATTCCCCGCGCGGGCGGAGTTACCATCGGCTTCTCGCGCATGAATCGGATCCTCGAAATCGATCTCGAAAACGAGCGCATGGTGGTGCAGCCGGGCGTGGTCAATCTCGACATGTCGCTCGCCGTGCAGGCGCTCGATTACTTTTATGCGCCAGACCCCTCCAGCCAGCGCGCCTGCACCATCGGCGGCAATGTTTCGGAGAACGCGGGCGGCCCGCACACTCTCGCTTATGGCGTCACTACAAACCACGTTCTGGGTCTGGAGTTCGTGCTGCCGGATGGAACGATTCACACGACCGGCGGCAAGGAACTGGATTCGCCCGGCTACGATCTCGTGGGGCTTCTCACGGGTTCGGAAGGCACTATGGTGCTGGTCACGAAGGTAACCGTGCGGCTGATGCGGCAGCCCGAAACCGTGAAGACGATTCTTGCGATCTACAACTCCGCCTCGGACTGCGCGGATACCATTGCTGACATTACCGCGCGCGGCATTACTCCGGTCGCGGTCGAGATGCTGGATGGGGAGATGCTGCGGATGGTGGAAGAGGCCACGCACGCCGGCTATCCTCTGGACGCGGCCGCGGTACTGCTGATCGAACTGGAAGGTCTGACGGAAGCCGTGGAAGAACAGATGGAGCAGGTACGGCAAGCCTGCGAGGGCTGCAATACGCGCGAATTCCGCGTGGCGAAAACAGCCGGGGAGCGCGACCTGCTTTGGAAAGGCCGCAAGAACGCTTTCGGCGCGGTCGGTCGCGTGAGCCCTTCCTATTACGTTCAGGATGGCGTAGTTCCCCGCACCCAAATTGCCCCGACGCTGCGGCACATTGCGGAAGTAGCGAAGAAGCACAATTTGGGCATCAGCAACATCTTCCACGCGGGAGACGGAAATATGCACCCGATCATCCTTTTTAATCCGCGCGTCGAAGGCGAACTGGAGCGCGCCAAAGCCGCCGGCGAAGATATCCTCACATACTGTATTTCCGTTGGCGGTTCCATCACCGGAGAACATGGTGTCGGAATGGAAAAGAACGAGCTGATGGGAAAACTTTTCTCACCCGATTCGCTCGATTACATTGGACGCTTAAAGATTCTCTTCGATCCCTCTGGCCGGCTCAATCCAGGCAAGGTTCTTCCCACAGGCAAGGGTTGTCTCGAAATCCGGCAAGCCCCGCTCGCCGCGAGCTCGCGAGTCTATTAGCACGGGCTGCCAGGCACACTGGTCGCCCAGGTGCAGCGCTTATGCGCCATGAAAGCAGTCCTGTTAAACGGATATGGCGGTGTCGAGCAGCTTACCTTCGAAGAGTATCCCGACCCACAACCCTCGCCCGGCGAGGTAGTGGTTCGCGTTATCTCAACCAGTGTCAACCCGATCGATTACAAACTGCGCAGCGGAAAAATGAAGGAGTGGGTGCCCCTGCAATTTCCGGATATTCCGGGGCGCGATGTTTCCGGTGAAGTGATTCAGGTTGGCGAGGGCGTCACAAAGTTCAAGCCCGGCGATCTGGTGTTTGGCTTGGTAAACCACACTTACGCTTCACTCGTTAGAGCCAAAGCCGACGATCTGTCGAAAATCCCGACCGGTCTCGATCCCTCGGAAGCGGGCGTCCTCCCGTTGATTTTGCAAACCGGCGCTCAGCTCATGGAGAAAGGCGTTCAGCCGAGGGCGGGTGAAACGGTGCTCGTCACCGGCGCGGCGGGAAGCGTCGGCAGAACGGCCGTATTTGTAGCCAAACAACACGGCGCAACTGTGGTGGCGGGTGTCAGGCGTAAACAAATACCGGAAGCGCAGTCGCTGGGCGCGGACCGCGTTGTCGCCATTGACGACGATCGGGATTTAGGATCCATTCCCGCCCTGGACGCGATTGCCGATACAGTGGATGGCGACACCATCGCGCGTCTGCTGCCCAGGCTGAAACCGTCAGGCAGGCTCGCCACCGTGGTTGGGAAACCCGCGGCGGCGCGGAACATCGATGTTCGCGAGGTGTACGCGAAGCCGGACCCGGCTCGGCTTTATCAGCTTGGCGAGGATTTCCGCGATGGACGGCTAAAAATTCCCATCGCGCGCCGACTGCCTCTTTCAGACGTTCGTGAGGCTCAGCGGGTCGCGGAAAGTGGCGTGGAAGGGAAGGTTGCACTGGTGCCGTAAATGATCCCGCGCGCTTCCCGAACACCGAACCCTGTATGCTGGAAACCGCTTGTTCACCCGCTTACTCACGTGCGCCGCCATGACGGTCTTCTCAGCTCTCGCACAGACCGGCGCTATCCTCGGCACGGTGGTTGACGCGCACGGCGGAGAAGCACTTGCGAATGTCGCGATACAAGCCGGCGCCTGGCGCACCACCACGTCCGCCAGCGGATCATTCGAGATTGCGACCGTACCCGCGGGCGATTACACGCTCGGCGTTTCGACCGTTGGTTACCGCGCGGAGAAGCGCGCATTCCATCTGGACGCGGGTGAAAGCAAGACCTTCGAAATCGTTTTAAGTTCGGACACGTTTCGGCGCACCGATACCGTGCAGGTCACCGCCGGACCCTTCGAGACTTCGCATCAGGACAGCCCGTCGACTCTGGTTCTCGCCGGTAACGACGTCAAGAATCTCGCGAGCGTGCTGGCGGACGACCCTCTGCGCGCGGTGCAAAGCCTGCCGGGCGTTAGTTCCAATAACGATTTCGACGCGCGCTTTTCGCTTCGCGGCGCTGACTACAACCGCATCGGGCTCTACCTCGACGATGTGCTTCTGCATGAGCCGTTCCACATGCTCGCGGGGCAGAGCGTCACCGGCTCCGGCGCGGCCTTCAACGGCGGCATGATCGATCAACTGGAGTTGCACGAGGGTGCGTTCCCGGAGCGCTTCGGAGACCGGAGCGCGGGGATACTGGACGTCCACACGCGCGATGGAAGCCGAACGGGTATCACTTTTCGGGTGGAAGCCAGTATGTCCGAAGCGGGAATTCTCGCGGAAGGTCCGCTGGGCAAACGGAAGAAGGGTTCCTGGATCGCCGGTGTGCGCAAGAGCTATCTGCAATACATCGTGGGGCGCATTGCCGCCAACGATACGAATTTAATCTTCGGCCTTGAAGACGTGCAGGGCCGGCTTACTTACGATTTGACTCCGAAGAATAACATCACGCTATTTCTGCTGGAAAGTTACTCATCTCTTGACCGGACGAAAACACCCCGGCTTGGAATTAACTCGCTCGCGACTGCCGGTTATAACTATTCAGTTGCGAATCTGGGCTGGCGTTACACACCTTCCCCGAAGCTGGCGCTCGCAACCCGCGCGGCATGGATGCGCGAGAAGTTCGATAACATCAACACCACCTCCCTGCCCCTCGGCCAGGGTTTCTACGGCGAGTGGGTGCTGAACAGCAATGCATCGTGGATCGAATCCGGCGCCGCGACGCTGGACTTCGGAGTGTCCGCGCGGCGAATCCGCGATGAAGGTTTTTCGGCGCAGTATCAGTCAACCGTTCAGGCGCCCCGTCTGCTCGACCATTTCAACGGCACGGGCGTTCTGGCGGGCGGCTTCGCGCAACAATCGTGGACACTGTTTTCAGGCAGGCTTCATCTCTCAGCGGGTGTTCGCGGCGACCGGCATTCCATCGACCGCGTGGGCGCCGTGACGCCGCAGGTTTCCGCCTCTCTGATTGTGACGCCCTCTACGCGCATACAGCTCGGCTGGGGCCAATACGCCCAGTTTCCGGAACTTTCTCTCCTCACGTCGCCACTGGGCGGGCGAGGGCTGTTGCCCTTGCGATCGAACCATGTAATCGCAGCGATTGAGCGGAAGCTAAACGAGCGCACACGTTTCCGCGTGGAATTCTATAACCGCGCCGATCGCGATCTGTCCTACCAGTCGCTGGTGGATCCCCGGCTGGTGGAGGGCAAAGTTTTTATTCCCCCGGTGAGCCCCGTCTGGGCGAACTCACTGCGAGGTTACTCGCGCGGCGCGGAAATCTTTCTGCAGCGCAGCAGCGCGAACCGGTTCACCGGATGGGTCTCATACGCGTGGGGCAAAACCAGTATGCGCGACGGAATAACCGGGTCGCGATTCCCGTCGGACTTCGACCAAAGGCACACCGTAAACATTTACGGCAGCTACCGGCTGCGGCCAAGCGTGAATGTCAGCGTGCATTCGAGCTACGGAAGCGGCTTCCCGATTCCCGGATACCTGACTCTCACGAACGGCACTTACTTCCTGGCGGCCGAAAAGAACCGGTTGCGTATCGACTACTACCAGCGTACTGACTTTCGCGTAAACAAATCGTGGACCCGCGATAAGTGGAAAATCACTCTCTACGGCGAGTTACTCAACATATCTAACCGCGCGAACTATCTCTTTGACAGTCTGAACAGTTACAACACGAAGACCGGGCAAACCTCCGTGACACTCGATAAGATGTTCCCGATATTACCGTCGGTTGGGGTCGTGTTCGAACGGTGACGCGCACTGCATTCAGGCGAGCTTAAGCGGCATCGCCCGAAGACGCCGGCCTGTCGCATCGAAAATAGCGTTCGCCACAGCCGGAGCCATCGCCACAATCGGCGTTTCCCCCGCGCCGGCCGACGGCAGATCCTTGCGGTCCACCAGCACGATATCAATCTCAGGCATATCGCTGAAACGGGGCACGCGATATTTTGAAAGCCGCCCGTTCAAAATACGACCGTTCTCGAATTCCACTGCTTCAAACAGCGCTCCGCCGATCCCCATCATGGTCCCGCCGGCAATCTGGTTTTTGAGCTGATCGGGATTGACGATAGCCCCGCATTCGAACGACTGCACAATCCGGTCGACGCGCACAAAACCATTCGTAACAGTGATTTCGACACATGCCGAAACGTAGCCGCCCTTATCGAAACCAGCCATCATCCCGAACCCCTGACCGGGTCGCTCTTTTGCGCGTCCCCAGCGGAATCGCTCCGTGGCGGCTTCGATAACCGCGCGAAGCCGCGGGTCCGACGCGTTCTTCAGGCGGAAAGCCGCCGGTTCTATGCCCGCCGCGCGCGCCAGTTCATCCATGTGAGATTCCCGCGCGAAATGGTTGGCGCTTGCCGCGAGCCCCCTGTACGAGCCCTGCCGCAGCGGCGAATCCGTAGCGTGAAACTCAGCGATTTGGTTCGGAATGTTGTAAGGGCTGCGCACCGCGGCGTTCCCCGAATTGAAATTATGAAACTGCCAGTGAGTGATGGCTCCGTCACGCCGCGCCCCGCTGCGCACTTCGATGACGCCGGCGGGCCGGAAATAAGCCCAGGTCATTTCCTCTTCGCGGGTCCATTGAAGTTTTACCGGGCGATTCGCAGCCTTGGCAAGGCGCGCTGCTTCCACGGCGCATTCGCCTGTATGTTTGCCTCCATAGCCTGAACCCGTCGCGGGCACCATGACGCGAACGCCGTCTTCGGGCATCGAGAACGCCGCGGCCAGTTCCGTGCGGACCCCGAAAGGCCGTTGAGTGCCGGTCCAAACCGTCAGCTTGCCGTTCTCCCATTGAGCCACAGCCGCGCGCGGCTCAAGCGGAGTGTGTGCGATGTATGCAACGTTATACGCGGCTTCGATGTGAACCTCGGCGTCGATCGGCTGCCATTGGGGCTGGTTGGCGGCAGTCGATTTCAAGTGGCTATAAAGCTCGCGTGAATTCGTTTGCGCGGGAACTTTCCAATCGGCTTTCACCAGAGAAGCGGCGCGGTCGAGCTTCGCCGAATCGTCGCAGGCTACGCCGAGAAAGTCGCCATCGCGAACCGCAATCACACCGGGAATTTCTTCGGCGGGCTTCGTATCCGCATCGACAAGGGTTGCCTTGAACCCCGCCGGGCGCACCACGCGACCGTACATTATGCCGGGCAGCTTCATGTCCGACGTGTATTTCTCCGCACCGGTAACGATAGCTCTTGCGTTCACCTTGCGCAGATCGTGGCCGGCGATCTTCCATTCCGTGGCGGGCGTGACGTGTGCGTCGGCCGTAATCGTCTTCGCCAGCTTCTGCCCTTTGGTGAGTTCGCCGAAAGAGAGCGTCTTATTCAGCGCGGCGCTTCGAACGAAACCGTCTTGTATGGTGAGCGATCCGCGGTCCTGCTTCCACTGCGCGGCGGCAAGATCGATCAGCGCCTCTCGCGCGGCTGCCGCCACTTTATGGAGTTGAGGAGCCATCACAGGCGTCGTCATGCTGCCCACGGTGCCGATGTCGAAAGGCGTCAGCATCGTGTCGCCCATGACCATCGCGATCTTCGCCGGGCTCACGCGCAGTTCTTCCGCGACCGCCTGTGTCAGCGAGGTACGGATGTTCTGGCCCATCTCCACCTTGCCGGTATACACGGTGATGGCTCCCGATTCAGCGATGTGGAGCCACGCGGCAATATCCCCCGGCATCGCCTGGCCGCCACGACGCCCGCGACCCGATTCCTGCGCCTCCGAATGGGAATTCAGAATGAGAAGCACCGCGAGCCCGCCGCCCATGATCTTGAAAAAATCACGACGATCGGGGATGAATTTATACGTGGGGCCGGCGTGCAGTTCGTAACGCTCCGGTTCAAAGCTGGTACTCATGCAATCCTCCCGTCGTTCTGTCTGGCAGCCATGCGAACGGCCTGAATAATTCGAGGGTAGGCGCCGCATCGGCAGACGTTCCCCTGCAAGCCCGATTTGATCTCGGCGTCGGTGGGGTTCGATTTTTTATTCAGCAATCCAACGGAACTCATAATCATTCCGGCGGTGCAATAGCCGCACTGCATGGCATCGGCTTCAATAAACGCTTCCTGAACCGGATGCAGCTTGCCGTTTTGCGCCAGAGATTCGACGGTCTCGATTCGCTTTCCTTCCGCCGCCCTGGCCATCGTAAGGCAGGCGCGAACGGGGGCTCCGTCCAGCAGCACGGTGCAGGCGCCGCACTGGCCTTCGCCGCAGCCGTATTTCGTTCCAGTGAGATCGAGTTCGTCGCGCAACACCGCGAGCAGAGGCCGGCGGGGGTCGCTCTCGATACGGCGGCGAACACCGTTTACTACCAGGTCCATGCCTTGATTGTAGTGGTTTTTAGACGAGCAACGCTTCAATGAGATGCGGACCCGCGCGTTTCATCGCGTCCTGAAACTGCTCAGTGAACTGACGGGCAGTGGTGGCCCGTGTTGCCGGCACGCCGAGGCCCTGTGAGATACCGGCCCAATCGAGATCGGGGTTACCGATGTCGAGCATATTTTCCGCCTGGGGTCCGAAGCCCCGCGCACCCGTGCGCTGCATTTCGATGTCAAGAATCCGGTAACGGCGGTTGGCAAAAATAACAGTGATGATGTCGAGCTTTTCACGAGCCATAGTCCAGAGAGATTGAAGTGTGTACATGCCGCTGCCGTCCCCTTCAAGCGCAATTACTTTGCGATCGGGACAGGCGATTGCGGCGCCGGTCGCGAGCGGCAGCCCCTGACCGATGGAGCCGCCCGCAACCGGCATGAATTCGTGGAAAGCGGCGGTTCTGAGATGCGCGAGAACTTTGCCTGCCGATGAGACCATTTCATCGGAAATGAGAGCGTTCTCCGGAAGCAATGCCGCCAATGTAAGACCGATGTGATCGAGCGTCAGGGCAACGTCGCCTAGCGGCGCCTGGGGAATCTGAACCTGGGGCAGCGTTGCCCCGGGAAGCCCGTACGCAAGAATTTCGAGCGCGGTGACGCCATCTTCGCCGCGCGCGGCGAGGGTGAAGTGGCTGGTGTCATCCGCCGTCATGTAACTCGGCGTGCCCGGGTAGGCAAAGAACGAAACGGGACGTTCCGATTCCACGAGGATCAGGTTTTTGATTTCGGCCAGAAACGGAATCGCGGCTTCGGGGAAGTAGGGGACCTGCGGCGCGGTAAAACAGGCGCGGCCGGCGGCAATTTTGGCGACATTGCGGGCTATGAAGATGCGGGTTCCGGTTGCCGCAGAGATCCGGCCCGCGGCGTCCAAACCACGCGCATTGACGCTTTGGCCGCCCAGAAGTATGGCCGTCCCGGGCACACGCAGCAGGCGGGCAGCGCCTTCGAGAGCATCACGCGCGGGCAATCGGGGAAATTGCCGGGGCGCGGGGGCTCCCGGTACGAGCGTATCGCTCCACGAAAAGTTGGCCGGGACAATCAGCATCGCGACTTCGCCCGGCGGCCCCCAGGCGGCGGCAATCGTCTCAGCGGCGGCGGGCCCGACGTCGTCCGCGCTGGTGACCGTGCGAACGTGCCGCGAAACCGTGCGCGCGAACGCCTGAATGTCAGAAGTGAGGGGCGCCTCTACCTTGAGATGCGCGGTGGCATGTTCGCCGACGATGCTTACGACAGGCGAACGCGCTTTGCGGGCATTGTGGAAATTCGAAAGACCGTTGGCGAGACCTGGCCCCAAATGCAGCAGGGTTGCGGCAGGGCGACCGCTTGCCCGCGCATACCCGTCAGCCGCGCCGGAGCAGACGCCTTCGTACAAGCAGAGCACGCCGCGCAGCCCAGGGACACGTTCGAGAGCCGCCACGAAATGCATCTCCGATGTGCCCGGATTCATAAAGCAGGTATCGATACCGCCCGCCACCAAAGTTCTGAGAAGGCTCTCTCCTCCGGTCATTGAGGGAAAGCATACTATGGACGTCACCCCCGACGGAATTTCGCGGGCGACGAAGTCGCGGGGAGCGACTTCACCAGGAGCGCCTGCGATAAGGACGGGGTAAGTCTTCGCAAGTGGTCAAGCCACTCCGCCGACCGCGGGTCGCCCAATGCGACTTCATCGCCTGGTCGACGATTCAGCAATGCTTCACCGGTGTCCGGCGGGTCCCCAATCGTTCAAATTTGTGACGCGCCCCGCGAGTTCGTGAATCTGGAACTGCACGTTGCTGTCAGTTACCGTTACTGATGCATAACCAAAAAACCATCCGTCCAGATATCGCCCCGAATCTCTCAGATGACCGCCCGAACTTGGGACCGAAACGTATTCCACGCCCTCAAGGCTGTAATGCAGCATCTGGTGGATGTGCCCCGCCACCACATACGCCGCCCCATACTTTCGCGCCAGGCGATGAATCGCGAAATCGGGGTCGCGCGTGAGCGCTTTGAGAGCCCACGACGGCCGGTGAGAAATCACGAACTTAGGTTGCGAAGCCGGATGAGTTTTGAGATCCTCCTCCAAAAAACTGAGTTCACTGGCTGCTGGTTCTTCAGCGCGGCTGTTATCCAAAACGGTGAAATGAGCCGAACCGGAATCGAAGCTGTAATGCAAAGGCCGCCGCGAATACTTCCTGTACAACCGTTCCGATAAACCTGACCAGATATCGTGATTGCCCGGCGTGAGATAGAACTGAAATTTCCGAAATGGCTCGGCAAGGCGATTCCAATCCTGCCATTCACGCTCGGCCCTCGCGTCGTCGAAGCCCTGGATGGTATCGCCCACGCTGAGTATAAAATCGGGATTTTCGGCAGTCGCCGCTCGCAGCACCTTCTCATAAACACCTGGCTGCTCTTCGCCCGTGCGATCCCCCAGAATAATGAAACGAACACTTCCGGCACCCCGCGGCAACGCCGGCGCGGAAAACCAGATGCATAAGCCCAATATGAACCAACGCTTCATTCTTGAAGTCTAATCGCGCAGGCTCACTGTCTCCATTAGATCTACGCCCGCGGCGCTGATTGCATAATCCGAACTGTAGCCCGAGAGCGACACGGCGCCTTTCTCCAGCAGATACCAAAGCACGAAGCCCATCTCATCCGTGCCGATACCAGTCAGGTTCTGCAGATCGTCCACCGAAAGGGTCGCGTTCCGGAAGTCATCGGCTCGCTTTCTGTAAAGAGTTCCCAGTACAGAAAGACGGCGCCCCCGTTGTTCCCGATAAGCATCCGGCCCGCAAAGCGCCGGTGCCGGTCGCGACACCGCTGAATCAGCGTGCCGCGGCTGCGATGGCGACAATATCCGAAACGCTTCTTTCATGCGAAGAAACGTTTCCGAGTCGCCGGTGTCGCGGTTATCCGGGTGATACCGAAACGCGAGGGATCGATACAGCTTCTCTACCCGCTCGAACTGGCCCGAAGCGCCCGCGCGCAAAACCTCCTCATAATCGGGTTCCGCGTCCGGACTGGTGGAAACGGCGGGAACCTTATTCAGGAAATGTACCCCCAGCCTGTACTGTGCCTTGCTCCACGAACAGTTACGGACCTCCGACAGCGCGATTATCCCCATCCCGCGCGCCCGCAAAATCAGGCTCGACGACGGGGAAAGAGGTTGCGGGCAAACGATGGCCGCACCGGTCTCGGAGTAATCCACGATTCTGCCGCATTCGAATTGCCGCTGCCCCGCCTCATCTTTCCAGATCAATTCCACATCGGCTTCGATCCGTTCCGCGTCCACACGCATCCGCCGACTGCGCCTGCGCTCGATATCGCCTTTCATATCAGGTTGGCTTGTGGGTAGTATCGGCGGGAACGCGCGCGAACTTTACGGCCGGGGTGAGAAAGAAAACACCAGGCGGCTGGCATGATGGAACATGGACGTTCGCCGCCCCAGCCGGGCAACTCCGATCCTTCTGTTCGGATTGCTCGCCCTCATCGCCGCTGCTCTGGTCTGTTACTCCCAGACGGCCGCGTTCGCCTGGGATGAGGGCTTCCATATCCTGACTGCCCAACTCGTCCTGCACGGCAAAAAGCCCTATCTGGACTTCTGCTTTTCGCAGGCGCCGCTGAACGCATTCTGGAATGCGGCGTGGATGGCGATTTTCGGTGAAAGCTGGGGGGTCGCACACGCAGTGGCCGCACTTTGTTCGGGCATTGCCGTCGCCCTGACGTCGGGATACGTCCACTCACGATTTCCGATTGTGGGCTGGCGCGTGCCCGGCGCTGTAGTCACAGCGATTCTGGTCGGCCTGAACGTCCTCATATTCCGTTTCGGGGGCATCGCGCAGCCCTATGGATTATGCCTGTTGGCGATTGTCGCCGCCTTCCGGCTCACCGTGCTGACCCCCGACCGGGCCACACACGCGACACCCGCGCTGGCAGGTTTCTTCAGCGGGCTTGCCGCGGGGTCTTCGCTGCTCACCGCGCCGGTCGGCCCTGTTCTGTTGCTCTGGATGTGCATCTATAACCGAGCCGGAAACCGAATCCGCAAGGCGGCGGCTTTCCTCACAGGCGGCATGATCGCTGTCACGCCGGTCTTGTGGCTCTGGACACAGGGTCCGCGCCAGGTTCTTTTCGGCATCGTCGATTACAACCTGCGTTATCGCCAGTCGGATTGGCCGGACGCCACGCGGCAGAATCTCGAAGTCCTGCTCGGCGCAATCAATTCGGGTCCGGCGGTGCTGCTGATCTTACTGGCGGCGGGCGGCCTGTTGTTCATGCGTTATCAAATCCCAACCAAAGTGGATATCAGAGCCGAGTTTTACCTCTGCGCCTGGCTTTCCATGGCGATCTTTCTTTACATCACGAACGTGCGGCCCACCTTCGAGCGCTATTACATCTTCGCCGTTCCCTTTCTCAGCATCCTGGCGGTGGCGGGGTTATTTGCGGCCTCGAGCAGGCTCTATCGCGCCGACCGTCCGTGGGTTCCGATCATCCTCGTCAGCTTCCTGGTTGCCCTCGGTCTCGGCAAAGATCTTTACGACGAAAGGTACGACAGGGGATGGACCGAGATGGCAGCCGTGGCCCGCAAAGTCAACGAGGTAACCGCTCCTGGCGAAACCCTCTACGCGGATGAGGAGACCTATTTTCTTAGCCGCCACACGCCGCCATCCGGCATGGAGGAGGAGAACTCACATAAGCTCAACTTCTCTGCCGCCGATCGCGCTCTGTACCACATCATTCCGCAGCCGGACCTCGATCGCATGGTTCACGATGGCTATTTCCATACTCTTGAAACCTGCAAAGACGCGGACTTCATCGATGAGCACGGCTTCGCGCGGGCGTATTCGAAGCACGCGGAGGTGAATGACTGCACGGTCTTTTGGGGCTTTGCGCCTGGAAATTGAAGCCGGTCTACGGCAACGCAAACGTGAGAATATTGGAACCCGCGGCGATCGCCAAATACTCTCTTCCGTCGAACCGATAAGCAATCGGTGACGCTTTGATCGCCTGGCTTGTTTGGAATTCCCAAAGCGGCTTGCCGTTCGTCGCATCGACGGCCATGAACATCCCGCTGTCGTCAGCGAAAAAGACCAACCCGGTGGACGTGGAGATCACGCCACCCCAGGACGTTCCGGGGCCTTTCTGGGGAAATTCCCAGACGGCCTTACCGGTGTGGATATCGAGTGCCCGCAAAATCTTCTGCCCCGCTTCGCCCGGCACATTTCGCTGGCCGCCGCCCAAATAACCGCGTCCCGCTTCCCATTCCACTGGCGACACCGTGTAAATACCGCATTTTTCGAGCGTTTGCACATAGTAGAGCCCAGTGCCTGGATTGAACGATGTGGAATACCAGTTCGTGGCGCCGTCCTGCGAGGGACAGACCTGAGTTCCCCTGCCCGCCTTTGGAAGAGGCAGCGGCACGGGTCGGCCGTCCGGCCCAATTTCCCTCGCCCAGGTCACCTTATTCACAAAGGGTTTCGCCAGCAGCAGTTTGCCCTTCGTTCGGTCGAAAACATAGAAGAAGCCGTTTCGATTCGCTTGTATCAGCAGCTTTCGAGGCTGGCCCTCCCATGTGGAATCGACAAGTACGGGCGGCTCCGTGGCATCCCAATCGAAGACATCGTGGGGCGTGGTCTGGTAGAACCACCTGAGCTTTCCCGTCTTCGCGTCCAGCGCGAGAATCGAGCAAGTGTAAAGGTTATCTCCGCCGCGCTGCGCGTCATTGTAATCAGGGCCCGGATTTCCTGTCGGCCAGTAAAGCATGTCCAGAGCGGCATCGTAGGTACCCGTAAACCAGGTAACGCCGCCGGGGTGAGTAATCCCCGTGCCCTTCCACGTCTCGGAACCCGGCTCTCCGGCAGCGGGCACTGTCCAAAAACGCCAGGCTTCTTTGCCCGTCTCCTGATCCCATGCGGCCACGAAGCCGCGCGCGCCCTGCTCGCCCCCCGCGGAACCGGAAATCACCAGTTTGCCGGCGATGAGAGGGGCGGAGGTGGCGTTATAGTTCAACCGCCAATCGGCCATCTCGGTTTCCCAGGCGAGTTCGCCGGTCATACGGTTCAGCGCGATGACGTGGGCGTTATCCGTCACCATAAAAACCCGGTTGCCGGCCCATGCCACGCCCCGGTTGAAGCCACCCGCGGCGTTGCCGACCAGACCCTTCGTGCGCGGACGTTGAAAGTGCCAGATTTCCCTGCCGCTGCCCGCGTCGAGCGCATAACACTCGTTGCCGCTGGTAACGTACATGATGCCCTGAACCACCACCGGCGTGGTTTCCAGCCGGGACGCGCCTTCCATGGTGAAGACCCATTTCGCGGCCAGGCCAGCGACATTGTTCTTTGCGATTTGATTCAGAGTTGTGTAGCGGTTCCCGTTTGCATCGCCGTTGTAACCAGGCCAGTCGGAATCGCTGGTAACCTCCCGGTATTGCTTGCCCGTCGAGCGCAGAAGATGGACTTGCCGATCATCCGTGCGCAGTTGCATGTCGAGGAAGCTCTCATTCAGCACCAGACCCTCAAGCGTTTTTCCGCTGGTGAGTTCCACGCTGCGCCGAACCGGTGCGCGGCGCCCAGGCCGGAATGTTCGCAGATGCGCCACCAGTTGCGTCATCTCCGCGTCAGAGACCGTTGAGGCCGGCATTCCGCGCGCGGGCAGGCCGTTCCGAATCACGTTCATCAGATCGGGGTCGGTCAGGCGCGCCATGCGGCCCACGATATTGGGGCCCATCTCACCGCCGGTCGCGTCAGCGCCGTGGCAAACAGCGCAGCGGCTTTCGAATTGCGCGCGGCCGGGGTCGGCGGTCTGCGCGAATCCGGAGAGGACGAACAAAAAGGAGAGGACGAGGAATCGATGTTGAATCACGGCTGCAAACACTATATCGACTTGGGGCGCGTTGTGTTCACCAGGCGCGCGACCAGCGATTTCCCGGTTTATCGGCGGGTCTCAGAGCCGCGCTGACGCCCGCATCGAGTTCCAGTTGACGTCCGAAAAGCCATAGCAAATCCGACAGACGGTTCAGGGTCGGTCAGGCGCGCCATGCGGCCCACGGTATTGGGAGCCCATCTCACCGCCGGTCGCGTCAGCGCCGCGGCAAACAGCGCAGCGGCTTTCGATTTGCGCGCAGCCGGGCTTGAATCACGGCTGCAAACACTATCTCGATTTGCGGCGCGTTGTGTTCACCAGGCGCGCGACCAGCGATTTCCCGGCTTATCGGCGGGTCTCAGAGCCGCGTTGACGCCCGCATCGAGTTCCAGTTGACGTCCGAAAAGCCATAGCAAATCCGACAGACGGTTCAGGTACGACAAGATGTTCGGATTGGTCAGCGTGCCGTCTTCAAACAGGCGAACGGCGAGCCGCTCCACGCGGCGGCAGACGGTTCGGGCAACATCCATCGCGGCGGAATCCGCCACTTCTCCGGGCAGTGACCAATCGCCGAGGATTCCTGGCAGCGCTTCAATCCGGTGGACGTGAGCTTCAAGAGCGTCCACCATTTCGCGCGTGATTTCCGGAGCGGGCTTGCGCGAGCCAGGCGCGGTTCCAATAGCCGAGCCCACTTTGAAGAGCTCACGCTGAATTTCTTTCACCAGGTTGTGAACTTCCTCGTTCTTCGCGATGGACCGGGCGAAACCCATCTGCGAAATAAGTTCGTCGATGGTCCCGTAACACTCCACGCGCGCGTCACTCTTTGAAACCCGCACGCCGCCTGGAAGGCCTGTTTGTCCGCCGTCGCCGCGTTTTGTTGCGATACTCATGCCGTTGTTTTCTCCTTTATTTCCGCGTCCGAAACCGATGCTTCCGCGAACGTCGCCATCTCGCGATAGAGGCTGACTGCCGAGACGAGCAGAGTAATGCCGAGCGCCGCGCCCGTTCCTTCTCCAAGCCGCATGCCGAGGTCGAGCAATGGCGGCTCACAGAATTCCAGCAGGCGCGCGTGGCCGTGTTCAGCCGAGCGATGGCCGAACAAAACCCGGCTTCCGATTTTAGGAAAAAACGCCCGCGCAATCAGGAAGGCCGCTCCGCATATGAACCCGTCAATTACAACGGGCAACCGTCGTGAAGCGGCTCCCAGTATGAAGCCGGCCATCATCGCGATTTCAAATCCCGCGAATGCCGAGATTATGGCAAATGTGTCTTCGGGATCGCACGCGTGCTTCGCGAGGGCAGCGGTCAGAACGCCGCGCTTATGCGCAAGGCCCGCATCGTCAAGCCCAGCGCCCCTGCCCACCGCATCTTCCGGGCGGGCCCCGGTCAGCGCGCAGAGCAGTGCGCTGGCAGAGGTGGAATTGCCGATCCCCATCTCACCAATGCCCGCGATATCGAACTGTTCGGCGGCCTGATGCGCCAGTTCCATGCCGGCTTCGACAGCGGCGCGGGCCTGCTCGCGCGACATCGCCGGCTCGCGGGCAAAATTTCTGGCGCCCTCTCCCATGCGTCTGTCGATTACGCCTTCGAACTTCGGACCCGAAACGCCGCTGTCCACCACGAACGTGTGGATGGCGAGCTGCCGGCAGAGGACATTGATGGCAGCACCCCCGCGCACGAAATTTTTCACCATCTCGCGAGTCACAACGGATGGATACAGGCTCACGCCTTCTTCGGTGATGCCATGTTCTCCGCAGAACACATACATGGCCCGGCGCGCCACCGACGGGGTTGCGGTGTTCTGAATTTCTCCGAGCCGAACGACTGAGTTTTCGAGCCGCCCCAGGCTGCCGCGCGGTTTAGTCAGCGAATCCCAGCGCTCGCGGATAGCTTCGGCGATGGCCGGCGAAATATCGCGGGGAATAGACGCGATGGTTTGTTCAAGAGTATTCAATCTGTAGTACCTCCCCGTATTGCTGTGTAAATCGCAACGGATCCGCGTTTTGGATAATGCTCATGAGAGCGGAATTTACGCCATGATGGGCGACAATCGCGCACGGCGCGGGCCCCTCGCGGATAGTGCGCCAGACGGCGGCTACCCGCTCCACAAACGCGTACCAGTTCTCACCGTCCGGCGCTGAAACGCCGAGCCAGTCGGCGGATCTTCGGCTTGCAAGATCGGGCCAGCGCACCTTGATTTCGGCCCAGGTGAAACCCGTCCACTTGCCCTGATGGAATTCGCGCAGATCGGCGCACTCGATCAGTTGCGGGGAACGGATGTATGCGGCGGTCTCGCGCGCGCGGCGCAGCGGGCTTGTGTAGGTGACAGCCACTTCGATATTGGCCATCGCCGGTTTCACCTGTGCGCGACCTGCTTCAGATAACGGCGAATCCATTTGGCCGAGAAACACGCCGCGGAGTTCGGGTTCGCCATGTCGAATCAGGAAAAGTGACGGCATGTGAGAATCACCAAATTCGCAGTCTCGACCACCTGGCACACGGTGCCGAGGCAGTCTCCGTTTACACCGCCCAAACGCTTGATGAACCAGGTTCGCGCTGTAACGATAATCGCGGAAGCGCTGAGAATGATGCCCGGCGCATACCCCCATCCCGCGAGAAAGGCGACGAGGCACGCCTGACCGATGACGACAGCGAGTACGGGGCGGGAAATCGCCGATGCAAAGTGACGGCCGAGGCCTTCCCCGGCCGGCGGCGTAGTGCCGGCCATGATTACAAGCGCCGAGCGCGATACACCGAGCGCGGCGGCGAAGCCATAGACGGGATTCACCTGCATTGCCGCGCCGGCTTGCCAGCGAATAGTTATGGTCACTACCAGCGCCAGGGCGCCGTATGTTCCGATGCGGCTGTCTTTCAGAATTGCGAACATCTTTTCGCGAGACCGGCCCGCTCGGATTGCGTCGGCAACATCGGCGAGCCCGTCTTCATGCAGGCAGCCGGTTGCGATCAGGAGGAAGGCAATGCTCAACAGCGATGCGATCCCGCGCGTCAAATAAGCATGGGCCAAAAGCAAAATGCCTCCGCTGATTGCGCCCAGTGACACACCCACAAGCGGGAAGAAGATCGCAGCCTCGCCGGTAGCGGCAACGCCGCCCGAAACAGGAATCACTGTCAGGAACTGAACCGCGGCAAGAGCGCGTTTCATCATTTAATCCGCATCCCGATTCCGAAGATGGTCCAATGCACTTCCGTCGCGCGCTCCGCCGCCAGTTGATTCAGCCTTCCGGCTGCATCGCGGAACCGCCGGGCCAGCGCGTTGTCGGGCACAATCCCGCAGCCCACTTCATTGGTGACCAGGATGATTTTACTGGTGGACTCCGTCGCGGCCGCAATCAGCGTGTGGCACTCCGCATCGACATCGAAGCGCTCCGCGAGCATCACGTTACTGAGCCACAGCGTGAGGCAGTCCACCAGAATCGCATCGTAATTCGCGCTCTCGTTTGTAATTCGCCGAGCCACCGCGAGTGGCTCCTCCCACGTTGCGATGCCCGCTCCGCGTTCCTCGCGGTGGCGGGCGATGCGATCCCGCATTTCGTCGTCCCATGCCTCGGCTGTGGCGATAAAGCCCAGGCGAGCGCCCGACTGTTTCAGCATTCTGAGGCCCGCCGCGCTCTTGCCGCCGCGGCTGCCACCGCCAATCAGGATCACAGGCGGATCCCCGCTCTTCGGCTGCGCAACATCCAAATGAAGAAGGGGCCGCCGAGAAGTGCGGTTATCACGCCTACGGGAATTTCGACGGGCGCCAGAATTGTTCGCGAGAAAACATCGCAGATGGCCACGAATGCCGCCCCCAGGAGGAATGAGCAAGGCGCAAGGATGCGGTGGTCGGGGCCAATCCACATGCGAATCGCGTGCGGAACAATCAGGCCGACGAAGCCGATGGGTCCGGTGATCGCGGTGACGGCTCCGGTCATGATGGAACCCGCGATGCATCCGATCATCAGCAGGCGCGTTGTGGAAAGTCCGCGCGTGGCGGCCCAGGTGTCGCCTACCGAAAGCACGTTCCACTCCCGGCCATGCCAAAGCACCACGAGAACGACAGGCGCGAGGAGAAGTGTCAATCCGGCAAGAGTCGTGTACTCCGGCGAGTCCAGGCCGCCCATCAGCCATCGTGTGACCGCAAACGACTTTTGAAAGCCGACAATGCTCGCCAGGAAAACGATACCTGCGCCGCAGATGATGTTGATGGTAATGCCGGCAAGAAGAAGTCCAACGGAAGAGACTTTGCCTCTTTCCGAGGAAACCGATACGACGAGCAATAACACGAGCGCGGCGCCCACGCATGCCGAGATGCTCACGCCAGAGATGCCGGCGTGCGCGCCCCATCCAAAGAAGATTCCGATCACGGCTCCGAGTGATGCGCCGCTTGAGACGCCCAGGGTATCGGGAGTCGCAAGGGCATTGCGAAGCAGCGCCTGAAACAAAACGCCGGAGAGGCTCAATGCGCCACCCGCCCAAAGCGCCAGCAGAGCGCGCGGTAAGCGCAGCTCCCACAGGATTTCCCTGTCCGGTGAAAGGCCGGTCAGAGCGCGGCTCAAGTCGAGATGGTGGGAGCCCGCAAGAACTGCTGTGAGGCCCGCGGCTGTCATCGCCAGCAGCGAAAAGATCAGCGCCGCCGCCCACCGCACGCGCTTACTCACCATAAAGCAGCCACGGCTGCCCCGAGGGTCGGATGTGTAATTCCACGTGAACGTGAAAGACCTCTTCGAGCAAGTTCGGGTTCAATACCATCCCGGGTGCGCCATCCGCCTGTATTGTGCCCTCATGCATCAGGACCAAGCGCGTGGCGTACGCCGCCGCGAGATTCAAGTCGTGCGTGACGGCTACGACCAGAATTCCGCTGCGGCTCAAATTCCGAAGCAATTGGTGCAGTTCCACCTGGTGCCGCAGGTCGAGGTGAGTCGCGGGCTCATCGAGAAGAAGAACCTCGGGAGTTTGGGCAAGTGCGGAAGCGAGCAGTATCCGCTGCTTCTCTCCGCCGCTCAGCGTTCGGAATTCGCGTTTGGAGAATGACATCATTCCCGTGGTCGCGAGCGCCGCCGCCACTGCGTGCAGATCTTCCGGCGATTCGTACATGCCGGTCTGATGGGGCGTGCGGCCCATCAGCACCACGTCCTCGACCGTGAAGGGAAATGAGGAGGTGTCGCCCTGCCGCACTACCGCGACCTTACGCGCGAAATCGCGACGGGGCCAGCGATGGGCGGCGCGGCCCAGAAAAGCACATTTGCCCGAAGTCGGCGCGGCGAGACCCGCCAGAAGATTCAGCAAGGTGGATTTACCCGCGCCATTCGGTCCCGCGATGGCAACGAATTCACCGGGACTCAAAGACAGCGAAGCGCACCGCAACACTTCAGCGCTGCCATATTGCACGCTCGCGCTCTCCATTTGAAAGAGTGGTGGCATCCGTTAGTTTCGCTTCAGTTCCGGATGCAGTATGTAGAGGATGGTGCGTGCGGCTTCCGCGGCGCGCGGGCCAGGAATCAGCACCGGGCCGGGCGGCATGGCGAAAACATGACCGTTCGCGACGGCCTTGAGTGTCCGATGAGATCGCCAGACATCCACCACTTCCTTTTGCTTTTCCGGACTTTCGCCGCTCAATTCCAGAATGAAATCGGGATTGCGCGCCAGAATTTCTTCCAGGGATATTTTTGGATACGGAGCCGTCACGTCAGAGAAAACGTTGGCGCCTCCGGCGATGTTGAGCAGGTCGGAAAAATAGGATGTGCCCGAGCCTGCAATCAAGCCTTCCAGGCGACCGGGCGTGTGGCCGACGATGAAGGCAACCGACGGCCGGCCGCGCCCTTCGGCGAGTTTTGCCACGGCTTGAAGTTCAGATTGAATCTGATGAATCATCTTTTCCGCCCCGGCGCTCGCGTTCGCCGCTCTGCCAATCGCGCGGGCCTGTTCAAACACGGCGGCAAGATTATGGCTTTGGACCTCGATGTAAGGAATATGTACGCGGGCCAGTTCGTCCGCAAGATCGTTCGGCTGTTTTTGCACCACCACCAGATCGGGATGAAGTGAAAGAATCGTCTCGATGTCCGGTTTCAGCAGCGTACCGATCTTCGGAAGTTTCAAGGCTGCGGGCGGGAAATCGCAATAGATTGTGTCGCCGACCACGCGCGGTCCGAGGCCCATTGCAAACAGCGTTTCCGTGATGCTGGGCGCGGTAGAAATAATGCGCTGACCTCCCGCGGCAAAGGCGTTCAAGGCAAGTAAGAGCAGCGCGATCAGGCGCATTGGAATTCCCTCCAGGCGTTAAGTAAACGCAGATTTTCATCACGGCGGCGCACGGCTATGCGAATGGCTGGTCCGCTGAGCCCCGGCCAATGGCTGCAATCGCGAATAAGAATTTTGTATTTGAGCATATGTTGCGCAAGTGCGGCTGGCTGATATTCGAGCGGGACGTACAGGAAATTTGTGTGGCTGGCCAGAGGTTCGATGCCAGAAATCGAAGTCAGTTGTTCACGCAGCCACGCGCGTTCCGAAGAGACGAATTCCAGTGATCGCGACGCGTGTTCGGTGTCGTTGAGAGCGGTAATGGCGGCCTCTTCAGCCAGCACGCTTACCTGCCACGGTTCGCGATGAAGGCGCCATTTGCGAAGCAACTCCAGGGATGCAACGAGTGCGCCTACTCTCAAGCCGGGCAGCGCATAAAACTTCGTCAGCGAACGAAGTACCATCAATTGCGGGTAGCGGCGCAGCAGCGCAACAGCGGAAGCGAGGCCGGAGTATTCGATGAACGACTCGTCGATCAGCGTGGCGCCGGCAGACGTTTGAAGATGCCGTTCCAACGCCTCCAAACTCACGGTCGATCCGGTAGGATTCGCTGGTGAGGTCAGGCACAGCAAACCGTCTTTCGGCCAGGTCCCGGGCCGATCGAGCCGCGCCGGAGCAGCGTTGTTGAAGGCGCGGTGAAATTCCTGGAAAGCCGGCGTGGCAACTGTGACTTTTCCCGGCGCGAACATGCGGGCGATGAAGAAAATCAACTCGGTCGCGCCATTGCCTGCCATGATCTGATCCTCACTGATATTCCACGCCTGCGAGAGAACCTGGCGAAGACGAACGCTGTGCCGATCCGGATAATGGACGATGCGCCCCATCGCGCTGCAAATGGCGGGGGCGACGCCGGGCGCGGGGCCCAGAGGGTTGATGCTGGCGCTGAAATCCGCGATCTCGCGCCAGTCCCATCCATGTGCGCGCGCAATCTCAAATATATTCCCGCCGTGCATTATCTCCATTTGAGACACCCCACAATGGAGGCCACGAACAGACCTTCGGAAACATAAAGCAGAATCCGCATACGCTGAAATATTGCGGGTGTAAGACGAACAATGGGGTCGCCCAGAGTGGGTTTCAGAGTCACTACCCCGCGATAGCGATTGAGGCCGCCCAGTTGCACTTCGAGCGCCCCCGCGGCCGCCGCTTCGGGATAACCGGAGTTCGGACTTGGCTGTGTCGCACCATCGCGCATGGTCACTTGGAACGAACGGCGCGCATTGAATCCGGGGATGAGCGCCGCCGCCCAGATCAGAAGAGCCGCCACGCGGGCGGGCACGAAATTCGCGGCATCGTCCGCACGCGCGGAAAAGCAGCCGAAATCGCGATAGCGTTCATTTCTATGACCCACCATGCTGTCAAGCGTGTTCACCGCTTTGTAACCGGCCATGCCAACTGGTCCCGCGACGGCGAGCCAGAAGAGCGGAGCGATTACGCCGTCACTCAGGTTTTCCGCGACGGTCTCGATGGTGGCGCGAAGGATCTCCGATTCGTTGAGATTCTCTGTGTCGCGGCCTACTATGTACGAGAGCAATTTGCGTGCTTGAGGAAGATCGTTTTCACGGAGGGCGCGGATCACGCGGCCAGCCTCGATGTCCAGGTCACGGCACGCCAGGAAGGCATAGATCCAGTAGACGTTTGCGAAAGGAACTGTGATCCATACGATTGCACACGTGAGAGCAACGACTGAAAACCAGAACAGCGCGCCTGCCAACTGAAGCGGCAGCCCCGTGCTTCGCCAGAGGCGTTCCGCGACGCCCGCAAACCACCCGATCGCACGCACCGGATGCGGCAACCACGCGGGGTCTCCGATAGCGAGGTCAAGCGCAACGCCGGCGAGCAGGTCCGAGGAGTTCACCAGCACAGGTAAAGGTCCTCGGAGTCTGCATCGCGACGGAGTTGTTTTGCGTTGGCCAAATCAGGGGTGCGGGCCGTGGGGAGGGCAATCCTGCCCGCCCCACGCCTTCTTGCGTTCACGGGCACAGGTAAAGGTCCTCGAAACGTTTGCGGTTCACTTTGGCTTCGAACCAGTCCGCCAGGGCATCATAGGTGGCCTCGCGGGTGGGAAGCGCCGGAATTGTCCTGCCAAGCAGTTCACCGAGGACCCCAGGATCTTCGAGCGCGCCATGCAGGTAAGTCCCGATGCAGCGGCCCCGGCGCACGCCATCCGGAACGCCATTTGTCAGCACGGCAAACGGCTGACAATCGCCCGTTACAGTCGTCACGCCGAGGTGGATTTCATAAGCTTCGAATGCAAGGCCCGAGGGTGTGATCGCCGCTACACGGCGGGTGATCTTTTCCCGCGCGAGGACGGTGCGGCCGGGCAGCAATCCGAGCCCCTCCGCACGTCCCAACGCCGATTCCATACCCAGAGGATCTTCGATGGATTCACCCATCATCTGGTAGCCGCCGCAGACGCCGACGACGATCGAGCCGCGGCGATGCTGATCGAGAATCCAGTTCGCCAACCCGGTCGAACGCAGCCACGCCAAATCCCCCAGCGTGTTCTTGGAACCCGGCAGGATCACGCATCGGAATACTCCTTTGACGGGACGCCGAATCCTGCTCGCGCCGGAAATCAAACGGAAATCCGACAGATTGGAAATATGCGGAAGCGCGATAACGGCGACGTCACAATCGTCTGTATCGGACGCATCGAACGCCACGCCGTCTTCGGGGTCGAGGGGCGCGTCCGGCAGCCACGGAAACACGCCCAGGCAAGGCTTTCCACTCAACGACTCCAGAAGGCCCACACCTGTTTCGAACAGGCCGGGATCGCCGCGAAAACGGTTCACCGCGAAGGACCGAACGAGGGCGCGCTCGTTGTGATCGAGCAGCGCGAAGGTGCCGACCACGGATGCGAAAACGCCGCCGCGATCGATGTCCGCAACCAGCAGAACAGGCACATTCAGTCGAGTAGCGAGACCGAGGTTGACCAGATCTGTCTTCTTCAAATTCAGTTCGGAAATGCTGCCCGCGCCTTCCATCACGATGAAGTCGTGCTTCGATGCAAGGCGATGATATGCCGCCATCACCTGTTCGAGCATGTACGGGAAAGCATCGTAATACTCACGCGCCGGAAGACTCTTCCACATGCGCCCGTTCACCACGACCTGGCTGCCCGTATCTGAATCCGGTTTCAGCAAAATCGGGTTCATATCGGGTTCCGGTTCGAGGCCGCAGGCCTGCGCCTGGGCAACCTGCGCGCGCCCAATCTCGCCGCCACCCGCGCACGGATACGAATTGTTCGACATGTTCTGCGCTTTGAACGGCGCAACGCTGTAGCCCTGGCGATGCAGCCATCGGCAGATCGCGGTTGTCATCCAGCTCTTACCTGCGTGGGAGGCAGTGCCCGCCACCATCAGCGCGCGCGCCATCAGACCAGCCCCCCTGTTATCCTGACGGCTTCCCGCCTGTGCCCAGACTGCATCCTTTTCGCGCGTTTACTTTCCACTCGGGCACAACCGCGCTGAAAGACCTGATCTACATTCCCGGAGAGGACAAGGCGCCGCGCGTCCGAACCGATCTTTTGTGGCAGGATGCGGAACCCGCGCTTTATGTTTATCGCCAGAGTTTTCGTTTTCCCGGCGACAAGGCCGACTCCGAACGCCTGGGAGTGATGGGGCTGCTGGATCGATCGGCAGCGGGCGCGATCTATCCGCACGAGGAGGTCCGGCGTGACAGAGTGCTGGCGTGCGAAAGAGAGTTGCAGGCAGGCAACACCGATCCCGGCAGTATGTGGTTTTGGATAAACGACCATGCGGCTCCGGCGCTTGAAACTCTGCTTAGAACTGAGCGGCCGGCGGACATCGCAACCGAGGACCGCCTGGGCACTCGTCACGAAATTTGGCGCGTGACCGACACTGCCGCGATCGGGAAGATTCAGCAAGCGCTTGAGGGCAAGGAACTGTTTCTCACCGACGGACATCATCGCTTTGCCGCGGGATGGAATCTTGCGACCATACAAATCCGCACTCCCGCTTTGCGCACTCGACCGGTTCACTGGCTGATAATAGACGACCTGCCCTCGTTTCAGGCGGGCGCGGGCGCGGATCGCGTACCCCTTGGGTTGATGCTGCCGGGCAAGGAATTGCGGGAGGTGGAAATCGGCAGCGCGGAACTCGCGCGGATTCTCAGCCGCGTTCGGACCGAATCGGTTCGCAGCGTTGAAGAGGCGCGCCGCGCAGTCGATAGCGGACGGGCTAAGATCGCGATCGTGCGACCGGAGCCATCGGTGGACGATATCGAAGCGGCTGCGAGGAAAGGCATCGTGCTGCCGCCCAAGAGCACGGATTTTTATCCGAAGCTTGCCGCGGGATTGGTGATGTACCGGCATCAGAAAGAAGCGGTGACTCCGCCCGTGCCCCAACGGCCGGGCGTCCTGTAGCCATCCTCGTAATACCGCTGATCGGCAAGATTGTTGAAGCGCGTGTAGAGCCGCAGTTTCACGCGTTCTCCCAGGGCGCGGGTATAGCCGAGAGAAATCGCCGCCTGCCTCGCGCCGGGAAAGACGAAAGTTCGGCGGCTGAGCGGGAAAAGGAAATCGCTCGCGGCCAGAAGTTCAAATGAACCGTCCACGTGCTTTCCGAAGTCCTGCAGCAGAACGAGGCTGAAGCTGTGCGGAGCGATGCGCGGGCTTTGCAGCGTTCCATCCGAGAACACCGATAGCTTGTCTCTCGCGTTGGTGTACGTGTAGGAACTCTGCACGCGCGTCAATCTCCGCGGCTTGGTTTCAACAGTCAATTCCACACCGCGCGCAAGGCCGCCACCGGTGTTTCTGTAACCCGACGATCTGCCAAACGGATCCGTTGCCGCATTCACCAGGCCGCTGGAATCGAATGCAATCACCTGCTGCAGCCGCGTATAGAAATACGATGCGCTTAGACGAACGCGGTCCGATGCGAAGTACTGATCGATTCCGCCGTCCACAGCGATTGAACGTTCCGGCTTCAGACGGGGATCTCCATACGCGCTGAACGAAGTGGCGGAGAACGAGGTTCCGAAGAGCTCATACAACGAGGGCTTGCGATAGCTGTTCCCCGCGTGAGAACGCAGCTTGGTCCCGGTGGACTGGAGAAAGTACGCAATTGAAACGTCGGCCGTATACGCGTCCGGTGGGCTCACCGCGCTCGCTCCCGAATACACCGGAACAGTACCTGAGAATTGCGGCTTGCTCAGCGCAAAATGCTGAAGGCGACCCGACACCGACATCTGTAAACGATCGTGAAACAACCGGAGCTGATCCTGCGCGTCGAACGAGTGGCTGAGTTCGGAAACCTGCGCGCTGGAGTTCACGCGGGCGGCTAAATTGGGATTGTTATCGGATGACGGCGTATCGAAGTATTCGCGCTCGAACTCATAGCCGCCGGTGATGAGCTGATGTCTTCCGGCGAGATAATTGACCCGGGCTTGCAGCGTATCGATACGGCCGTTAAAGCCGCTCTCCGATCTGAAAGGCGATTGAAATCCACTGCCCAGCGGTCCGTTGATTACGTTGCGGTCCGAGACGAGCGATTGATAGCTCACCCGATAAGAGAGAGGCGCGCCGATCTGTTGTTGCAATGCGACGAGCGTTGAGACAAACCGAACGGTGCGGTAATAATCGGGGTCGGCAAGAGCAGGGGTGAAGGTCGCGCCGTTGAGTGTGTAAGGAAGGCCCTGCCCGCCAAGCGCGAGCTGAGCATCGGGCGGCGCCACAGGGGTGATGCGACCCGCCGGCAGCGTGCTTGCCGGAGCGGCGGAAGGCGTATCGAACAATTGGCCGTATACGTCCGTCGCGAGTACACGACCGCTCAGTACAAGGCCCGGATGGAACGAATAATCGACGAGGCCGTTACCAGTGGTATTGCGGTATCGGCTCGCATCGCCTACGCCTTTCGTAACGTCCTGATGGCCAAGGCCCGCGGAGTAGTGAAGGCGGTTTTCGAGGGCTCCGCCACCCAGGTGCGCGACGCCGCGGAACTCACCGAGGCCGCCACCATCGGCAGTCAGGGAGCCGTGAAGTTGCCCTGCGCCGGAATCAGTCACCACGTTGATCGCGCCGCCCATGGCGTTGGTTCCATATAGGGATGAACCAGCGCCGCGCAGAACTTCCACGCGCCCGGTATCCACAAGCAGCAGGTCTGAAATGAACGATGTCGGGTCGCCCTGAGTTGCCGCCACGTCGCGAAAACGCATACCGTCCACCAGCACGGCGGTATCGAACGTCCGCAGTCCTCTGGTCTGAATGGTTGTGAAGCTGCCGGGTCCTCCGCGCTGAACCAGGCGAAGGCCGGGCACTTCACGTAAGCCGTCCGCAACGGATGCGACGCCGCGCCGGTCAAGCTCCGCACGTTCCACAATGTCGACGGCCTTTGAGGTTTCATCGAATGACTGAGGGGTGCCTGAAGCAGTGACCCCGACTGATGTGGACACATCGGAGATCGTGAGTTGCAGCGCGAGTTCCTGGGCACCGGTGACCGACAGGCTGCGGCGCGATTTCGGAAGGCTCAGGCCAGGCGCTTCGGCCTGCAGCAGGTACTCCCCCGCGGTGACGTTGAGAGAGAAGTCACCCCGGGCGTCAGTAGCAGTGCTGAATGTAGTGACGGAGTCGCGGCTGAAGAGCCGAACCGAGCCCGCGGAGACCGCTGCGCCGGATGGATCCGTAACGTGACCTGACAGGTGGACGACGCGATCCTGACCTGTCAGATTCAAGGCAAGAAAAGCGAGAGTAAACGGCAGACGATTTGTAAGTGACATTCATGCTCCTTCGGCATAGTCCACTTGAAATCGCGCTAATGGGAGGGGAAAAGCTGAGGTGAAACCAGCGGCCTTCCCCACGAAGGCGCGACTTCAGTGCCGCACCCTTTCGGGCGCGGGCTGAGGCAGGTCTTCGGACTTACAGGCAATCCCAAGGATCGGGTTTCCTACCGGCCTCCGCTTCCCGGCCCTGATAGGGCCAGTGCGTATTTTTGAGGCTTTCGTTCCTGTTTACCGCTGCGGGGCAGTTCCGGATTCACACCGGATTCCCTGTTTCCACGCCGATTGGAATCGGCGTACCAACAGCACTCGTGAGGTTACCACGGCTAACGTTCCGACAGAGAGAATCGGGCGGGATTGCGGGTCTGCCAGCCTTCGCGTTCGAGCTCGGGAGTATCGCTTTCGGCTGCGGGATAGCCGATGCAGAGATAGGCAACGAGCTTCCACGCGGGCGGCGCGGCGAGGATTTCATTCACGCGGTCGGGCGAGCAAATGGAAACCCATCCGACTCCCAGGCCGTGCGCCCGCGCGGCGAGCCACAGTGTGGAGACGGCGCCCACCACCGAATACTCAATGGTTTCCGGCATGGTCTGCCTGCCGAGGCCGGCGCCTTGCGCGGTAGTGCGGTCGGCGAAGACCGCGAGTTGCACTGGCGCGCAGTCGAGGCCGGACAACTTCAGCCGGTGGTAGAGGGCCGCTCGTTCTCCGAAATATCCGGCGAGGGCTTCGGCGTTGGCGCGTTCGAATTCCTGCCGGATCTGAGATCGTACTTCCTGTGATTTGACCAGGATGAAACGCCATGGCTCGCTTAGCCCCACCGATGGCGCGAGACATGCCAGGCCCAAAAGCTCTTCGAGCAGGCCAGGCGGCAGAGGCTGTGTTTGAAATTGCCTTACGTCCCGTCGCCAAACGAGCAGCTGCCGGAAGCGCTCGCGAAATTCGTTGTCGAAATGAGGCATGGCGTGCTTGCGTATCGAGTATGGCGCATGGTTCGGTATGGTTGCCACAACCGGCGCGGTTGGCGAACAATGCAGTAGAGGGACATTCATTTTGAAATATTTGGTTGTGGCGATTTTGGCGCTCACGCCGGCGCTTGTCGCGCAGACGCCTGCCGCGGTGGATCCGCATGAGGAGTGCAAGCGACGGATTGATGCGCTGGAGCAGAGGCTGGCCCTGGTGGAACAGACATTGCAAGCGTTGCTTCCGTCCTCCGCGGCGCCCGCGAGTGCCAACGCCGCAATCCCTCCGCCGGTGGCGGGGGCGAGTCTTCATGCGGAAACGGTGTTGCGTAAGGACCGGATGCCGCCCGAACTGATCCCCGAGATCGGCAAGATTGGCGCGGAGGTGGGGATTCTGCTGAATGGAAGCTCGAATCCGTTTCACCTCAATGCGGGGTCGGACGTGGGCGGCTTTATCGATCTGCCTTTGTTCGACAAGCCGGATTGGCTGCACGGCAAGCTTTCTTACGAAATTTCAATCGGCCTGTCGCGTTCGAAGACCGCGTTTAATACAACCTCTAACGTTGCGCAGGTGGCGAATCTTGCGGTACTGAATGCGCTGAATCCGAATGGGGGCGCGCAGAACATTCTCGATGCTGTATCGGGAACCGGATCCGCTCCGTTTCCGGTGACGTCGCGGACCATTACGAACGCGAAGCTGCTGCAGGTGGTCCCCTTCTCTCTTAAATACACGACTCATGCTTTGGACCGGTTCCGATTGCGACCCTACGCGCTGATCGGATTCGGCGCATACGTCACGATTCATAGTCAGTCCGTTACGAATACAGGGGTGAGAAGCGATGCGAACCTTTCGCCCGCCGTAATCGCACTGGTGAACCAGATTTACGGTGGGCAGGCTCCGTTCGGCGGACCGCTGGTGGCCGGACAGATTTCTCAATCCCCCGAACTTGAGGCCCGCGGACTTCCCGGCGGTCACGGCAATTTGGATTTGGGATGGCTGACGGGAGGCGGTCTGGAATTCCGGTTAACGAGGAGTTTCTCGTTTGGGATCGATAGCCGGTGGAACCGTATTGCGGGAGCGCCGGGTTCGCTTGCAACGTATGGCGGACGACTGGGGTTCCATTTCTGAAGAGCTCACTTTAGCCGGGGATGTACGCCGATTCGTGGTTCGGGACGTCCTCGCGCGGCCTCAAGCCGCGTAAGCCAACCGGAAGCCTTCCAGGCCGGATAAGGACAAGGCAAAGTGCGAAACAATAGCGATTGCCCTTCTGGGCGGTGTTTTGTGGGCGGGTTGGTAACCTAATGCCACAAAGTTTTTGAGCTTCGGCGAAGTTGTTCTAAGACAAAGCCCGCGCACGAAAACGTAAGCTGGCGCACGTCTTCACCATCTCCACAACCTGCTGACCTGCCTCGCTGCGTCCGCACCGAAACCGGACGCCAGCTTTCCAAGCCCGGCAGAGGCCCTCGTTCAGGGAAACTACGCGCGAATTCCCCCTGAGCCGGTAAAAGGTTTCCGGTCAATACGCCCAATAACCCTGGCGCGCCGTAACCTTCAAATCCGGTCGGTCCTTCACCGCCACCCGAATCGAGTGATACCTCCCGGGTTCACCACCGTTCGGCTCAAAACTCAAAAGATACTGCCGATGAATTTCTTCACCGACGAGTTGGATCGACTGTTCCAG
>Ga0105240_10002157_pt1 | contig 32150 bp, 34 predicted proteins | sample KBSC54metaG_FD_80426 | JGI IMG/M metagenome (GOLD analysis project Ga0105240, IMG submission 80426) | Corn rhizosphere microbial communities from Kellogg Biological Station, Michigan, USA - KBS C5-4 metaG | ecosystem: Host-associated > Plants > Roots > Rhizosphere > Soil | place: Michigan, USA... | reverse complement strand
CTGCCGCTGTTCCGTTTTATGGAGCTCAGCCTCCCAAGGAGCTTGTTCCACAGATAAAAGCGCCGCTTCTTTTGCACTACGCAGGGCTGGATACGCATGTCACCGAGGGATGGCCGGCGTATGAAAGCGCCTTGAAGGAAAATAATAAAGAGTACACTGCGTACATTTATCCTGGTGTAAACCATGGATTTCACAACGATACTACCCCCCGTTTTGACAAGGCCGCCGCGGAACTGGCCTGGCAACGGACCATTGAATTTTTTACAAAAAAATTAAACTGAACAAGATCCGGACCGGAGGACCCGGCCCGGACTAATGCTATTAGGAACCGCTGGAAGCGGTTCGTCCGAAGGACAATTGTTGGAGGTTTGCGGGAATTGGGCTATTTTTTGGTAAAGGCCAATTCCCGCACATTTATTTAGTAAGACCTCTGGCAAAGGCGAGGGTATCAAAACAGTCGCGGAAATGAATGAGCTGCTCTTCATCATTGAATTCCCATACCATTGACCAGATGGAAGAAAAGTTCTTACCTGTTTTACGACCCCTGGCATTCATATACCCCGTGGCGATCACTATGTGCTCGTTTTCGAGTATATGTTCGACAACCATCTCTTTTGGTTCCACATGATCATTCAACTTTCCAAAGAATTCTTCTACATCCTTAGGCCCGTGATAAATACCTGCAAACGGAACATCCGGCTGTCCCATTACCTCCCAGATCACATCCTTGTTCAAATTGGATAAAATAGCAGGGATATCTCCCCTTTGATAAGCTTCGTACATTTTTTGTACCTGCTGACCGTAGCGTACTAAGGTTTCCATAAAAAGCGCTTTTTAAGTTAATAAAATGAACAATTGAAATATAGGAGCCGGACCGGGTAACTGGTTAAAAGATCCATGGTGTGGCGGAGACATGGGCCGGATAGATAAGGGAGGTAAAGTGGGGATATGGCCGATAAGACAGGGACAATAAGGAATGTGGCTGATAAGATATGGACAATAAAGGATATGGCTGATAAGACAGGATAATAAAGATACGATAACAACCCGGTGTTGACGCATATTCCCCCTAAAATTGGCATATTTCCCCCTTGATTGCTAAATATTTTGGCGTAAGTTTGCTCCGAAATAATTAACTGATCTATGCAAACATCCAGGAAAGCCGCCATCGGTTTTATATTCATTACTTTACTCATCGATGTAATGGGATGGGGATTGATCATTCCGGTGCTGCCCGACCTGATCGCCCAGCTGAAGAGCATACCGGTCAACCAGGCCAGCACTTACGGCGCTTTCCTATTATCTGTTTTTGCGGTCATGCAATTCCTGTTTGCGCCGGTAATAGGCAATCTCAGCGATAGATATGGTCGCCGTCCTGTCTTGTTGTTCTCTTTATTGGGATTTGGTATCGACTATATCATCCAGGCACTGGCGCCGTCCTATGGATGGCTTTTTATTGGGCGCGTCATTGCCGGGATCACGGGCGCCAGCTTTACCACTGCCTCTGCCTATATTGCGGATGTGAGCACGGATGCAACGAGCAAGGCAAAGAACTTCGGTATGATCGGTGCGGCTTTTGGATTAGGCTTTATGCTGGGACCTGCCCTGGGAGGGTTTCTGGCGGGATGGGGAATACGGGCGCCTTTTTATGCAGCATCGGTACTTTGCCTGCTCAACTGTCTCTATGGGTACTTTATACTGCCTGAGTCCCTGAGTAAGGACAAACGCCGGCCCTTTGAATGGCGGCGGGCCAACCCATTCGGAGCGTTGAAATTTTTGACGCAGCATCCGGAGATCAGTGGATTGGCGCTTAGCTTTTTCCTGATCTATTTTGCCGCCCAGGCTGTGCAGGGCAACTGGAACTACTTTACCAAGTACCAGTTTGGCTGGAGTAACAGAATGGTCGGTATCTCCCTGACAGTGGTGGGAGTACTGGTGGGCGGGGTGCAAGCCGGATTGACGAGGGTCATCGTCCCTAAGATCGGGAATGAAAAGAGCATTTACATCGGCTTATCCCTGTATACCCTGGGCCTGGTGCTGTTTGCCTTTGCCACCCAGAGCTGGATGATGTTTGTATTTTTGGTACCTTATTGCCTGGGTGGGCTTTGCGGGCCCTCGCTGCAATCTGTTATTTCGGGTCATGTGCCTGCCAATCAACAGGGCGAGCTGCAGGGCGCGCTGACAAGCCTGATGAGCCTTACTGCTATCATCGGTCCCGTGATCATGAATACCACCTTTGCCTATTTTACTTCGACCAAAGCGCCTTTCCATCTTCCCGGGGTACACTTTTTGATAGGAGCATTCTGTATGCTGCTGGCCGTCATTATTGCCAACAGGGCGCTCAGCCGGGAAAAGAGAGAGACCGCGCCAGGTACTATAACAACATAACAAAAAAGATATATGCAAACAGGATTTATCGGGCTTGGCAATCTCGGAATGGCTATAGCAGAGAATTTAGTAGAAAAGCATCAACCACTCTTCGTTTACAATCGTACGGCTGCCAAGGCCAAACCCCTGGCTGACAAAGGAGCCATAGTCTGTACCTCGGTAAAGGAGCTGGCTGAAAAATGTGATGTGGTCTTTACTATCGTGTCCGACGACGCTGCGCTGAATGATATTACGACGGGAACCGGGGGTATTGCCGCACACCTTCGAAAAGGAGGTATCCATGTTTCACTCAGCACGATCCTGCCATCTACTTCTACCGCACTGCATGCTTTACATCAGCAACACGGCAGCCACTATCTCGACTGTCCTGTAATGGCCAGGCCGGAAGTCGCCAGGGCAAGAAAGATAAATTTTCTCATATCCGGCGACCATGCAAGCATTCAGACCGTCAAACCCCTGCTGGAACAGGCTGGCGCTGCAGCCATATGGGAGTTCGGTAACGAAGTCGGCGCTGCCAATGTGGCCAAGCTCTGCAGCAATTACCTGATCATTGCAGCCGTGGAAGCGATAGCGGAAAGCATCAACCTCGCGCAGCGCAGTAATATCAACACTGAACTTTGGCTGCGCATGATCACACAGACCTATCTCAATGCCCCGGCATATATAAATTACAGCAAGCTGATATTCGAGGAGGCCTTCCAACCGGCAGCATTTAGCCTTCGCCTGGGATTAAAAGATATGAGCCTGGTGCTGCAGCAAGCGCAAAGCGTACAGGCGGGTATGCCTGTGGGGCAACAAGTCCGGGATCTCCTTCAAAGATCCATGGAGGCGGGGCTGGGTGAACATGATGTCGTCGCCGTCGCACAGACGATAAAGGACTTGTAGCGTCATCACCTGGTTTCTTTGCGGGCGATGTCTCCGGCGATCTTTTGGGCGTCCAGGGAGATCTCCCGTATCTGACCTGTAGGGCTGACCCAATAGCCACAGAAGTACAAGCCATCCTGGCCAAAGTATTTTTGGTTGTCTATACAGACCAGTAGATCCTCAAAACGATAAGGGGCGACCTTAACGATCTCCGTATAATCCCTATAATAACCTATGCCCGCGACAATGGCGTCAAACGTTTCGCTTTTGCCATCTGTAAAATAAATGGTCTTTCCGTCGACGTGATCGATGTCATTGCGGATCTTTATGTGGCCTTCCCGGATGTGACGTATTGTACCGATGTCGAGCACAGGCGCTTTCCCATCCCTCCGGATCTGTTCCAACGGCCCATACGGCATCTTTCCGAGCCCCCATTTGCTCAGGTCTCCTATCAGCCATTTTACAAGCGGCGCGCTGATGGCGTCAGCGATGCGAGGTGGGAGACGTCTCATCAATAAGCTTAGTCTCAGTACGGGTATACCCAATACATCGCGGGGGATCACATTTACAGGAGAACGCACTGACATGGAAGGTGTGGCCCCTTGTTCATACAGGTCGATGGCGATCTCGCAGGCTGAATTTCCAAATCCTATCAGCAGCACGTTTTGCCCCTTAAAATCTTTGCCGGATCTGTATTCGTAACTATGCATGACCCGGCCTGGGAATGTCTCGATGCCCTTGAATTGAATGGGCCTGGGTTTGCCGTAAGCCCCGGTAGCCATTATCAGATATTTTGAGGTGAATTGCCCGCCTGCGGTCGAGGTAATCCAATAGCCGCCTGTTTTCCTGACAGTAATGGCTTCCGTGTTGAAGATGGGATGGATGTCAAATGCCCGCTGATAATCTTCCAGGTAATCGATCACCTCCTGTCTCGATGGATACCTGGGTATGAGCTTTCCGAATTTTTTATACGGAAGATGGGACAACCCCTTGCTGGTATGCAGGTGCAAGCGATCGTAATGGTTATGCCAGGGCGCAGCTACCCGGTCCTGTTTTTCAATAATGAGGTATTCAATTTTTTTTCTATGCAGACAGGCTGCCGCAGCCAGACCGGAGATGCTTGCTCCAATGATCAATGTATTGGTGTCCTTCCCCCCCATTTTTTTACAAGATTCTACCTTTAAGATAACTTGCGGCCGTGACATCCCCAAGCAAGTGGTTACCTTTAGGTAACCACTTGACTTTCAATATTGACATGCTTACATTTGTAAACATGGAACTGAAAAATAAAAAAGTGGTCCTTATCGGCGGCAGCCATGGTATGGGTCTGGGTACAGCGAAAATAGCGTCTGCTATGGGCGCGGAAGTCATTCTCGTGGGTCGTGACACGGCTCAATTGCTGGCCGCAAAGCAAACATTGGGGCCGGAGACTCGCACGATCGCGGGTGATCTGACACAGCCTGCGAGCTATTCGACCTGGCTGAATGAGATCGGTACATTCGATCACCTGTTTATCTCTGCTTCACCCGGAGGAGAAAGCAGCTTCAAATCGGCATACCCGAACATCGAGAGCTCCTATTTGTACGGTAAGTTCTGGCATACTTTCATTTTCCTGCAACAGGCAGTTAACCATATCCATCCAAAAGGGTCGATAACACTGATGTCGGGCGGGTATGCAGTCAGGCCGCACCCGGACTATTCCCTGGTTACAGTGGCATTTGCAGCCACGGAAGCGCTTGCAAGGGCCATGGCTGTGACGCTCGCTCCCATAAGGGTCAATGCCATTCGACCAACCTGGATCGACAAAGAGGGTGATCATACCGCCACGTCTAAAAATCTCAATGGCTTTATGGGGAGCAATCATGACATTGGTCATGCCGTCGTTTTTCTCATGACCAATGATTATATGACCGGTCAGACATTGGAGGTAGATGGAGGCACCAGCCTTGTCTAGCGATAAATCGCGTAATCCGCTATCCCTGTGATCGAGGCAATGTGTGCATGGGAGCTGAGCACAGAAGGTAAATAGTCCTGATCAGAAAAAGCAGTAGTTTTGCCGATGCATGATCAGATTAGCTACCTATGAGGATATCCCGGCATTACAACAGCTGATAGCGCAGTCCGTCCGGGGACTAAGCTCGGAATATTACACCGCCAGGCAAATAGAAAGCGCTATCCGGTACGTCTTTGGCGTCGACACGCAATTGATCGCCGACGGCACCTATTATATTTTTAAAAAAGAAGATACGATAGCCGGCTGTGGCGGCTGGAGCAAACGCAATACGCTGTATGGCGGCGACCAGCATAAGGAGGTGGAAGACCCGCTGCTCGATCCTGCCAGGGATGCGGCAAGGATCAGGGCATTCTTTGTTCATCCGGCATATGCGCGACAGGGTATCGGCAGACATATAATCAATGTTTGTGAGTCGGCAGCCCGGGACAAAGGTTTTACCAGTTTTGAATTGGGAGCTACCTTACCCGGGGTTCCTCTTTATACGGCTATGGGTTATCAACCGCTGGAAAGAATAGACGAAGTGCTGCCTGATGGAGAGGTGCTGGGTATTGTAAGGATGCGGAAAAGTAAATAACTTGCCGAACGTATGGACAGAAGAAATTTTGTAAAATCGACACTGCTCTCAGGTTCTGCATTGGCCGGGGTTCTTCCATCCGAAAATGCCGCCGCCATGAACAGCAAAAAACAACAGCAATGGTATGAGCTCAGGACCTATACCTTTACCAGTGATGACCAACGGCAATTGACCAGCGCTTATTTAGAGCAAACGTATGTGCCTGCCCTGAACCGTGAGGGTCACAAAAATATAGGCGTATTTACTGAACATCAGCCCCAGGGACAGGGTAAAATGTTCGTGCTGATACCTTTTGATTCCATCGGTTCGTTTGCCGCACTCAACGGCAAACTGCCTTATGACGCTGCCGAAGCCGCCCACCCTGCCTATGAACGCATAGAAAGCTCTCTTCTTAAAGCATTCCTGCATATGCCACAGATGGAAATACCTGAAAAGAAGGACCGCCTGTTCGAGCTGCGTTGTTATGAAAGCCCCAGTGAAACGGCTGGCCAGAAGAAAATAGAGATGTTCAATGATGCAGGTGAAATAGATATTTTTAAAAAGATTGGCGCCCGGCCTGTATTTTTTGGTGAGACGATCATTGGATTGCGGCGGCCCAACCTGACATATATGCTTTGTTTCGATAACATCGAGGGACATGATACATGCTGGAAAGCTTTCGGCAGCGATCCGGAATGGAAAAAGATCAGCGCCATCCCTGAATATTCAGATGCCCGACTGATCTCCAAGATCACCCGTACCTTTCTCTCTCCTACCAACTATTCGCAGATATGATAAAAAGATATGCCTTCCTTTTTCTGATCCTGTTATCCGCGTGCAAAACAAATCCGTATAAAGCTACCAACAGGGACTATAAAAAACAGTCCCGGCAGTATGCCCGGATCATCGATCAAACACCCCTGGATGCCGGCGCCGATTCGGTGCCTCCGGCGCCTTATTGGGTAGGCACGACCAATTTCAATCTGCGGAAGCCGAATTTTATTATCATTCACCATACCGCTCAAAACAGCTGTCCTCAAACCTTACAGACATTTACCATGACCAGGACGCAGGTGAGCGCTCATTATGTTATTTGTAAGGATGGCACTGTCTACCATATGTTGAACGACTATCTAAGAGCCTGGCAGGCCGGCGTCAGCAAATGGGGGAATATAACGGATGTCAATTCCATATCTGTCGGGATCGAGCTGGATAATAATGGATTTGAACCATTCCCCGATACGCAGATCAACAGCCTGCTGCATCTCCTGACCCGGCTGAAGACAACTTACAATATACCCGCCCCCAACTTTATCGGGCATGGAGATATTGCTCCTACCCGGAAGGATGACCCCAATGCTGCATTTCCCTGGAAACAACTGGCGGATAAAGGGTTTGGGTTATGGTATGGAGATACCACAGGTATCTGTCTACCCCCAGGCTTCAGCAGTCTGACGGCCCTCCGGCTGGTGGGATACGATATACGGGATAGCAGCGCCGCAGTACTTGCCTTCAAACGGCATTTTGAGCAGGATACCACCAGGACATGGGGTTTACAGGATGAAAAGATCCTTTACACTTTGTACAGGCAATACCAATAAACTACTCCTTTGTGACATCGTAGCTTTCATAATGAAGGACCTTCTCCTCAAATTCCAATAGTATACCCTGGTCTTCGGGATAGTACACGGCTTTTTCATAGTCTTCGCCGGCAAAACGTTTCACCGCCTCCAGGTCTTCCCATTCGGTAACGGTATAAAAATGACAGCAATCTTTTTCTTTACGGCGCCAGACCCTGATGGAGATATTACCCGGTGTTTCCCGGTATTCCTTTGTGCCATCATTCAATAGGAAGTCCAGGTAGCTGTCGGCGTGTGCGAGGGAGGTCCTTCCATGCCATATTCTGGTGATCATCCTTTTTTAGGGCAATTTACGGTGCCGTCTGCCCATTCCGTATCCAGGAGAGATTAAATTTGTTTACAGGGATAGATGAACGGTCACATCCTGTGTGCCCGTATCGAAGATGAGGAGGCCTTCGTGTATATCGTCGAGCTGTTTTATCAGCTGCCCTTTGTCATTCCAGACAGATGTCTTTCCTGCGCACATCTCTCCATCCGCCTGGCCGATGGAATTGGCCATCAATACCGGCATGGAATAGTCCCTGGCGATCTGTGATAGTCTTGTCAGCGCTTTGTCGATGTTGCGGGTAGACTTGACCACGCTGGCGGCATAGATCTTTGCCCCGTTGGCAAAAGCGTCCTCCGCATGACGAAGAACGGAGATCTCATAACAGATGGCCAGGGCGAGCTTGTTGCCCTCCCCTATCAGCCCGGTGTCTGCGGGCCCTCCGGTGAAGAACGGCTCTTCATCGGTATGCAAATATCTTTTTGAATACAGCCGTCTCGGTTTGCCCGGCTGAAAAAGGACCATGCTGATGCAGATGCCTTCGGCATGCCTGGTCGGGACACCGGCGCCGATGGTGATCCCACCGGTCTCGCTGGCCATGGAGAGCTCATCCAATCTGCTGTCATCGGGGCTGATAGCCAGCGTCGAGGCCATCGTCGGTTCATAGCCCGTCAGTGACAGCTCGGGGAAAATAATGGTATCTGCGCCCTGTGAGACAGCCAGGTCTATCAGTATCTTATGCTGCCCGATATTGCGTTGGATATCGCCTGTTACAGGCTTTGTCTGTGCTACGGCAATTTTCATATTTCCTAAAGTTTGTACCAGATCCGTTCGGTCAGTTTTACGGTGACGGTATCGGCTTTTACCGGCAGTTTATGCGCGCCACTCTCAACAGAATGGGAAATTTCCCTTTCAGCGTTGCTGTATCCCCCCAGCTCTTTTTCAGCTCATCCCGGATCAGATCCACAGGATTGCTGCCATTTTTCTTTTCGTAGTGCTTTACAGCGGACCAGGTGCCGATGTACCCGATCAAATGGTCGAACGACCATTCGAAGTCATTGTCGAAAGCGGGGGTATTTATTTCCTGGAAAGGGAACGGGATTGTCCGGTAATTCTCATCGACATATCTTCTTTCCTTATCCCAATAAGGACCGACGACATCACGATAAAAAGCGGCAATGATCCTGTCTATAGAGGAATTGATCTGTATAAGCCCATAGCCAATGACGGCAAGCACACCCCCATTCCTGCCCGTCCGGGTTACTTCCCGGTAGAAAGCATCAAAATCAAACCAATGTATGGCCTGCGCTACAGTGATCAGATCGAAAAAATTGTCAGGGAATGAGGTCTTTTCTGCCGGCTGCACCGAATATGCGATATTTTCATGAAGGACGGCATTGTCTATCTGCTGCTGACTAATATCCGTTGCAAATACATTTTTAAAGGACTCCGCAAGGACTTGCGCTATCTGTCCATTACCGGTGCCGCAGTCCCAGGCATTCTCCCTGGCGGGAACGATGGATAGCAAATAATCATACAGTGTATCCGGATAGGTTGGCCGGTATTTCGCATATCGATCGGACTGTATCGAGAAATTATCTTTCATTTGACAATGATTAATGGCCGCCACCGCAGCCGCCGCATCCTCCTCCACCTCCACAGCTGCCTCCGCCGCAGCTGCTGCCACCGCCACCGCAACTGCTACCTCCGCCTCCACAACTGCTACCGCCGTCTTTTCCTCCATTGTTCCAATTACCGGCCTTGTTCCATTCAACCCCCGTATCCTGTAAAGACCGGGGAGTATAGGCCGCAAATATACCTGCCAGCAACAGTCCCTCCATGGAGCCATTGATAGCGGGGAACCCTTTCAGGGCAAACTGTTTTAAGACCAGGTCATCGAAGCCGGCGGGTATTACCCGGTGCTGCTTAAAAAGCGCGTACATTTTCCTGTGGACAACTGTCCGTTTTGAGAATTGTCGCCCCACCAGCAAAAAAATGACGTAAAATACAAAGGCTTCTATTAAAAGATAAGCGATGGGCCGGTGGTGTATCAGGCCTTGTATGCACCGCGCAATGAACACTCCAAAAAAAACCGTATGACAAGCATACAGCCGGGGGAAGGATTCACGGCGCCGTGCAAAGGTATATAGCGCCTCCAGCCCCGGATGTGAAAAATTGGTACGGTCATACCAGCTGGTGATCATTTCCTTATACGTATGTACGCTACCATCCGGCATGTCATCGTAAGCTGCCATAAGCGGATTGGCCTCCTGTCGGTCAGCCCTGTAAAAGGTCTTTTTTACCCGGAAAGAACGCTCATCGGTTACCTCCAGCAAGTCCCTGTTGATCAGGTCCACGATCCCCGCCTGCAAGGCCCGGTGCTTCCCGTAAAGGAACGCTGCCATCTGGAAGGTGGTGACGTCATCCGGAAAATGGACTTCGACAAGCTGCATTATTTTTTTTCTGACCTCTCCCCTGTAAATGAAATGCGCGATTGTAACAGCGACCCCATACAGCAGGAAGAACCAGAGGAAATGCGGGCCACTGAGGTCAAAAGGCGAAAGGGTTTCATAGAGATTTCCTGTGAGCAGGAACGGGGTGATCAGTAGGCCTGCCAGTGCGGCAATGGTCACCAGGTCGAACTTAAGGTGAGGATCTTCCGGCACCGGCCACTCCGAAGAGAGTCCGGGCCCTTGCGAAGATGGGATCTGTCGTTCCGAAAGCGGCGCCGGCCATATGTCTGCGGGAGGATCGGACCCAAATACAGTGCGATATAGCTGCAGGGTTTCCTTATACCATTCGCGGTGCCGATGGTTCTCCTGGTCACCTCCTGCAGATGGATGATGGTGAATATCCCTGCCCAGCGTGTTCCGGCAGAAGTCTGTCCAGTAAGATTGTGTATAGGTGAGGTGCAGATGCCATACCTCATCCACGGTTTGAGAAGGAGAGGCTCCCTTTTCGGAAATACAGCACAGTAATATAAATCTCTTATATTCTTCGATGGCTCTTTGGGTAAATTCTACGGACCAATCTTGAGACGCGGCTAATTTTGCAGAGAAAGGAACCACTGCCGTTCCATCGTCAATAGAAAAGCTTCGTATCTTATTCCAGAGAGGTAGATGTTCCTGCATTTGGATACTCAAAGCTACATCAAAGTTTTGTTTGGTGCAATGTGATATTGATCCCTTTTCTTAATGTATTATGAATTTCTGCTATTCGGTCTGTATGTAAGATCAATGCATCCACATCTTCCGCAGGAGCGTTGGAGATCACATTTGCCTTATACTGGAAATTGAAGCCCGGCTCCCCTTCCCCGCCGAACTCGCCTGTAAATTCGACCTCTACGCCGGAGACCGCTATGTTCTTCTTAGCCGCTTCACGGTAGATATCATTGCAGAAACAGGTAGCCAGAGACAGTAGCAGGAGCTCACTGCCATTGATGGATGATCCGTAAGCGGCAATTTTCATGCAGGGAATATTTGAATACAATTTACTACATTGCTTTCAAGTTCAAATACTACCTTATCATGAAGCGTTTATCCATTCTCCTCCTTCTCGCGGCCTTTCTTTCCTGCCATGGACCCGATAAAAAAAATATTGACTATACGCATGCTTATACCCTCACCGGCAAAATAGCCGGTCTCGATGAAGGGCAAGTCTTTTTGATACACAGACAAAAAGGAAATACAATCGATACGGCAGAGATAACGGACGGCAGTTTTGAATTTACAGGCCGCGCTGATACCCCTGAATTCTGCAGCCTGGGCTTTCCTATTAATGGAAACCTGGATGTCCGTTGCAACTTTTTTGTACAGAACGGCAAACTGGAATTAACGGCAAGGATCGACTCTCTGCAGGATTACGCGGTGATGATCACCGGCTCTACGGCTGAGGACGAATTCAGAAGTGTCAGCAGGCAAGTGGCTTCGATCTATGCGCCTTCTCATGTCCTGGACAGTCTTTTCAAACGTGCGCTCGATACAGACAATAAAACGCTAAAGGATAGTGTTGAAAAAGCAGTCAGAGAAATGAATCATCAGCAAAAAATATTTATTAAACAGTTCGCCCGGGAACACCCTTCTTCCTGCGTCGCTGCATACGAGATACACCAGGCCTTTGGGGCCAATTCCGATGCCAAAGAAATAGACAGTTTATATAGCCGGCTTGATACAACTGTCAGGGCCTCTTATTATGGCTGCCTGGTGAAAGAGATCCTGGATAAAGCCAGGCTAACAGATATAGGCCAGCCGGCTCCCGACTTTGCCCAGCCTGATACTACCGGAAGAGCGATAACATTGTCTTCTTTCAAAGGGAAATACGTACTCGTGGATTTTTGGGCCAGCTGGTGCGGCCCCTGTCGCAGAGAGAACCCGGCAGTTGTAAAAGCCTGGCGGCGCTTCCATCCAAAAGGATTTGATATCCTGGGCGTCTCATTGGATAATAACAGAGAGAAGTGGCTGGATGCCATCAAAAAAGATCAATTGCCCTGGACGCATGTGGCTGATCTGCAAGGCTGGCAGAATAGTGTTGCCCGGCTTTATGGTGTAAGAGGCATCCCCATGAATTACCTGCTGGATAAGAACGGCAGGATCATCGCTAAGAATCTGCGGGGGCAGGCGCTGGAACAGGAGCTTACTGCGCTGCTGAAACCCCGATGATCAGCGGTATAAGCGCCAGAAATAGTTGCTTTCGTCTCATACTGCCAAAAATAAGAAAACCCCCGCATTGCGAGCGGGGGCTTTCATTCATAGCAACAGGGTTGTATTAGTAAGCTTGCTGATCTTTTGATACGATGCGCGCAACAGCCCAGCCGGAGCTACGCGTGGCAGACAGCGAAATGATCTGATCCGCATTTTCTACCGTAATGTGATAGGATATCTTGCCGCTGGCATCTTCTTTGCTAAGTGCCGTGATCCAATAATCCTTGTAATCTTTCCTGATGCTTGCTAAAAGCTTCGCGGGCAATTTGTCGGAGAGAATGTTGCGCACAACAGTGGTGTTCTTTTTCGAACGCTCACCATCATTTGTAAAATTCCTGTCATTAGCGTGAGCATGCACAGTTCCAAGAGTGATACATAGGACGATCGGAAAAATGGACTTTTTCATGAGGGTATGTGTTTTTTATCTTTTGCCCGCTTATAACGGGAATCAAAAGATTAAAGTATTGCACGGGGAGATTTTTTTGTTGTTTTTTACAAATACTTATACATAAATGCTAACAACATGTATAACCGATTATAATACAGTGGCCAACCAGGCAAGGAACATGGCGCCGGGAATAAATAATATCTGGGCAATGATCGTCCCTGTCAATCTGGCCACGGTCATGTATACAATATATCTTCTGAAGGTGGGCTCGGGGCAAGCGCCGAGCATGACATCATCCGTCATGGAAGAAAGATGCGGGTCTATAAACGCGAACATAAGGATCGTTGCCAGGCCATTGATGAATGCGGACAGGTTGCTGGCAGTAGTCCTATAGTCTGGATTGATATAGGCGGCGTATACGGCAGACAGCACGCCGATGGTCAGAATGGCAACCGCCAGTGTATTCAAAATAAATATCCTCCAGGGGAAATCCCTGTCCCTCCGGATATGTGCAATATTCTCCCTGGCGGGGATGGTCAGGTTATCCCTAAAATAAACGATCCCTGCCTTGGAAAATCCATGTAAGATGAGCTTTCCCATGGATTTGTGTACGCTGAAATTGATAACGGCCCTGGACAGCACCCGCTGGAGCGTAGGTATGAGCAAGGCTCCCAACAGGGTTGCCAGCGTACAGGAAAATATGATCATTCTGAAAACCCCCGCATTGCTGAATATACCATGCTTTATATCCATTTCTACGGTCTTGGCCAACAGCGGAGCCTGAAACCCGTTGGCCGTTCGCGAAACGAGGACAAGGATATTGAAAAGTGCGAACGAAATGGCGATCCTGCCGGTCCTTATACCAACGATCCTCACGGAATAGGATAAGGTAGAGATCAGGTTGATCAAAAAAGTAAGCATTAAGACGACGAGCACCTGTGTGGTCATATGAGCTGTTTTGTCATTTTATAGTTATTTCCCCACCCTTCTATCTGCTGCAGTATAGGTATAAGCGAAGTTCCCAGTTTGGAAAGTGCATAGGTCACCTTTACCGGCTTTTCATGCGTCTCTTCCCTATCGATCAATCCGTCTTTTTCCAATTCCTGCAGCTGCCTTACCAATATGCGTTCGGTAGCGCCATGCACTTTTTTATTTAATTCGGCATATCGTAACGCTCCATGCTGTAAATGCCATAAAATACTGGGTTTCCACCGGCCGCTGAGTAAAGATATGGTCAACGCCATGCTACAGCTGTCATGGATGTCTTTTTCATTGGTATAGTTGGTGGAAGTTTCTTTTCGCATACGGAGCGCTTACAATTTTGACAGTGCCTGGAAATGCCTGCACCTTCAAATAATTTTGGGTTCTCAAATTAAAATTATGAAAATTATCATTATCGGCGGAAATGGCACGATCGGAAGAGCCGTCGCCGGAAAGCTGAAAGATGAACATGACGTCATTATAGCGGGCTCGCGCACGGGAGATATGCAGCCTGATCTCGGCCGGCGGGATTCCATTCTTTCCTTTTTTGAAAAGACGGGTCATTTCGATGCTTTGGTCAGCGCAGCGGGCGCAGCCTATCTGGCGCCTATCCAGGACCTGGAAGAAAAGCACTTCCGGGTAGGATTGGACAGTAAATTATTGGGACAGATCAACCTGGTGCTGATCGGCCAGCGATATATCAATAAAGGCGGCTCATTCACCCTTACTTCCGGTATCGTTGCGGAGGAGCCGATACGCCAGGGTGCTGCCGCCATGACGGTAGATGCTGCTGTAAACGCCTTTGTAAAGGCCGCGTCGACGGAACTGACCAACGACGTCCGTATCAATGCAGTTGCGCCGGGTGTGGTGGAAGGCTCTCCTCACCTGCATCATTATTTCCCCGGACATATTCCCGTCAGCATGGAAAAGGTAAGCATGGCCTATCTGAAAAGCGTGCTGGGCATTCTCAATGGAGAAGTGATACGGGCGTATTAGCCAATACGCCTTATCAAATAGCCAAAATCCTTTAATTCTCCAGGACGTGGAAATATGATATTGTAGCCATGAACAACATGAACAACGATCCGTTATCCCGGCGTAAGTGGCTGGGACTTGCCACCACCGCTGCCACGGGCGCTACCCTGCTGGGCGCCACCTCTCCTGCAATAGCCGGCGCGGGACATACATCCAGACAGCCAAAAGACCTGGGCGCACGCACATACAATATACGTGACTACGGCGCCAAAGGTGACGGCACTACCCTGGACACCGTCGCTGTCCAGGCGGCCATCGATGCATGCAATAAAGACCAGGGAGGGACGGTATTGGTACCGGCAGGAAAATTCGTCATTGGTACGGTGGAACTAAAAAGCAATGTAACCCTGCATATCACAGCACAGGGCGTTTTATTGGGCAGCGCCGACGGTAAGCAATATCATGCGGCGGACGCCATCCCGCTGACGGGGGACTCTACGCTCAACGACGGGAATGTGGGGCTTCTGTTTGCCGTGGGAGCCGAGAACATCACCATCGAAGGACAGGGCACTATCGACGGGCAGGGCGCCCAATTCCGAAGCGCAACCAAGGGCGTATTACCGCCCGCGGGCATCACGGGCAGCCATCGTCCCTATCATTTACTGTTCTATCAATGTAAGAATCTGACTGTCCGGGATATCTTTCTTCTTAAAAGCGCTTTCCATTCCATACGGGTGATCCAATGCGATTTTGTAAAGATGGAAGGGTTGCATATCCACAGCCGCGTCATCCACAACAACGACGGTTTCCACTTCATCAGCAGCAGATATGTGCACATCAGCAATTGCGACATCCAATGCCAGGATGATGCCTGCGCCCTGTTCGGCAGCTGTCAATTCATCACGGTGACCAATTGCAGCTTCAGCACCCGTTGGTCTGTATTCCGTTTTGGCGGAGGCGTGGCGGAAAATATCACCGTTTCCAACTGTCTTATCTATGAGACATACGGCTGTCCCATCAAAATACGATGTGGGCCCGGCTCCCGGTTTGAAAACATATCCTTTTCCAATATCGTGATGAAAGATGTCACCGGTCCTATATCCATTGGTGTCGGTCCGCAACGTTCATCAGCTGAGCCCAATGGTCAGGAACCGGGCATCCTGCGTAATATCTCTTTCAGCGATATCCATGCGACGGTGGTAAAACCTGTACAACTGCGGGACACGGAGCACTTTAGCAATTACAACCCGGGTGAGATCTATTCCTGCGTTGTGTTGAATGGTATGGGAGATAACTTCCTGGAACATGTAACGTTCAATAACGTTCATATCCAGTTCCCAGGCGGCGGTACAGCAGAACATGCCGCTGTACGTGATGTCCCGAAGATCGCAGGCGAGTATTTTCAGCTGGGGGTACTCCCGGCATATGGGATATATGCCCGCAATGTAAAAGGGCTGACGCTTCACAATGTCCGGCTGACCCTGGCGGATGCCGATTACAGACCGGCTGTCATCTTCGATCATGTGGAGGATGCCGCGGTCAATGGGCTGAGTGTGCAGGGTGTAAAGGCTTCGGAATCGCTGCTGCGGTTTATTGAAAGTAAAGATGTCTTACTTACGGCCGTTCGTGTGCTCACGCCTACGGATACTTTTCTGCGGTTGGAAGGCGCCGGCTGCGGGAATATCAAGATCGATGGAGGCGATCTGTCGAAGGCGGCTACACCGCTGGTTTTTGCGGCAGGGGCCGGCCCTTCATCAGTTTCCAAAAGCTGATGACCCTTCGTTGTTTGAATCCCAGGTATTCATACAGCCGGATGGCCCGTTCATTCGTTGTCAATGTGTGCAGGAACGGCGTAATACCCTGTTCAAGATTTGCCTGACAGATATGTGCCGTCAGCTGTTGCGCATATCCCCGTCCTGTGTAGGCAGGGTCCGTGCAGACGGCGCTTACTTCGGTGAGCCCTTCCAGCCGTATACGTTCTCCGGCAATGGCCACCAGCTGTCCATCCTGGCGGATGCCGTAATAATTACCCAGTTGATGCGTACCCAGCTCATAATAGCCCGGCTGCACCTTTGTGACCAGGTTGAACATATCGTCGCGGTCGGCGGCTGTGAGGGGGATGATGGATGTTCCGGAAGGGGCGGCGGACGTTTCGGAAGGCGTGTTCGTTACTGGTTGCTGCAACACCATCTGTACGCAGGGTAATTCGGTTATCAGCTGCCAGTGCGGTGGCAGGACCGGCAACATTCCTATAATAAAAAAAACTTCCCCCGTCTCCAGCCATTCATCCAATGCATTCATGTTTTCCGGGAATGTGTAATCAAAGGCGGCAAAGGACAGAACGCCCCGTTGGTAACGTTTGGCAACGGCTGTGCCGGTGGAAAAGGATTGCTGGGCACCTGTCAGCGCCCACCAGACGGGGTTATCGAGTTTTGCGAAGTGATCCTGGTTCATGCGCAAATGTACGAATGTGTCTCTGTTATCATTCAGCTCTCAGGCTGTCGGCCGGATTGACCACGGCGGCTTTGATGGATTGATAGCTCACTGTCGACAAAGTGATCACCACCAGGGAAAGACCGGCTATGGCAAAGACGCCCCAGCCCATATCGATCCGGTAAGCAAAGCCTGCCAGCCAGGCATACATGAGCCACCAGGTCAGCGGAAAAGCGATCAGCATGGCCAGTACCATCAGGCTGATAAAACTTTTCGAGAGTAATAAGGTCACGCTTCCTACTGATGCGCCGAGCACCTTGCGAATACCGATCTCCTTAGTCCGTGATTCCGCGTTGTAGGCTGCCAGACCCGAAAGTCCCAGACAGGAGATAAGGATGGCCAGGGCGGCAAAATAACGGGAGAGCAGCGATACCCTTTGTTCGGAGACATACAAGGATTGATACGTCTGGTCCATGAACTTATATTCGAAGACATAGCCGGGGTTGAACCGTTTGTATAATGCCGCCATGCTGGCGAGGGTTTGTGGTTCGTGGCCGGCTATACGGGCGATGATGGTAGAAGTGTGGGCCGGATTGAAATAAAAAATCATGGGTAAGATGGGTTCGTGCAGGGAAGTGACATGAAAGTCCTTCATTACCCCGATGATGGTCATGTTCCTCCCCCACATGTTGACAGTAGCGCCGACAGGGTTTTTCAGCCCCATGACCTTTATGGCTGTCTCATTGCACAATAGTTTGGTTGAATCAATTCCAAATGCCGTGGAAAAATCCCGCCCTTCCTTTAGGCGGATGCCCAGCGTTTGCAGTACGCCGTAATCGAGCGCTCTCACGCCGAAGTTCACTTGCAGGTCCCTGGGCTTGTCCGGCCATGAGATGCCATAGGTAGAGGATCCAAGGTTGGCCTGCACGATGTTCTGCTCCATGACAGCGGCATTAACAATGCCCGGTATTTTTTTTAATTCAGAGAGAAAAGCATCCTGGTTTTGCGCTATGCCCCCTTCCTTGTCAAAATAGACGACGTGATCCCTGTCGTATCCCAAATTCCTGGACTGTACATAGGCCACCTGCTGATAGATGATGATCATCGAGACGATCAGCACCAGGGAGATGGCAAACTGGAAGACTACCAACCCTTTCCTGGTCAGCAATTCGAGGATAGAATTACGCAACTTACCTTTCAGGACAAGGATGGGCCTGAACCCGGACAGATAAAAAGCGGGATAGCTGCCGGCAAGGATACCTGTCAGTAAAGTGATTCCCAGCATGGCTGCTAATACGGGCGCTGTAAAAGTCACATCGAGATGCTTGCCTGTCATCTGACTAAAGACGGGCAGTAAAAGGGCGACGAGCAGTAACGCCAGGAAAAAGGACAGAAGGGCTGTCAACGCAGCTTCCGTAAGGAACTGATAGATCAATGCAGCTCTGCTGGAACCCATTACTTTCTTGATGCCTACCTCCTTCGCCCTGCGGGAGGCCCTGGCCGTGGAAAGGTTCATAAAGTTGATGCAGGCAATCACGAGTATGATGATGGCGACTATGGAAAATATCCTTACATATTCAATCCTGCCGCCGGCCACTACTCCGTTTTCATATCTGCCATATAAATAAGCGCTGGAATAAGGCCGGACGAATAACGAAAAGGTGGTTCCCTCGTAATATCCTTTTATAAAATCGGCAATCTTGGTATTGAAAGCGGTGACATCCGTTCCTGGTTTCAACAACAGGTAGGTGGCAGGACCTTCATTCCACCATTTGTTGCCGTTGGTCCAAAGATCGGAGAGCAAAAGTTCATGCGTAAAGATAAAATCGAAGGTCAGGGAGCTATTCGACGGCAGCCGGGCGGCGACCCCTGTCACTACGGATTGTTCCTTTCTGCCGAAAACCTCCCAGGACAAGGTTTGTCCCATGGCCTTGTCGGCCCCCCCAAAAAGCTTGCCTGCCATTTCCTCGGAGAGGACGATACTATTCTTATCCGCCAATGCCTGGTCTGGTTTTCCCCGCAGCAGCCGAAAGGAGAACAGCCGGAAAAAGTCTTTGCCCGCGGACAGACCCGCAGACTTCACCACTTTATCCGATGTGCGCATCTGGAAGTATACGCCCTCTTTTTTCAGATCCATGACCGTAACGGCGGCTTCGACCTCCGGCAGGTCTTTTTGCATGGATGCGGCCAGCAAGCCCTGGGTTGACTCATGCACCTGTATCTCATTGCTTATTTTGTCCTTTTCCATCACCTGGTATAACCGGCTGTCGTTGGCATGGAATTTATCGAAGCGCCATTCGTCGTTGACCCATAGATAAATGAGGAAGGCGCAGGCCAGACCGGTGGAAAGACCGATCCAATTGATGAGAAAGGAGCTTTTGTGACGTTGCAGGTTCCTGACGGCAATAAGCAGGTAGTGTCTTAACATCGATGAGGGTTTTGATCTTTGGCATCTAAAGGGATGCCGGTGTTGTATTTAGTTGGCAATCAAATATATCAATTAAAGTGGAGACATCGATACTGCCCGTTTGCGGACACCTTTTGTACTGAAGCGATCAATCACAGACTGGTCATTTATGGATTAACAATGCAATTGTATCTATTATGAAATTTTGAAACTACATGGTCTCTTTCAACCGGAAATTCATTGCCTGTCTGACCTTATCGCTACTGTTCGTAGATGCATTACTGCTATTGGGCACCCCCCCGGCTCCAATATGGTTGAAAAAGGAGGCTGTTTTCGGCGCTTGTATCGTATTCCTCCTTATTCCTTTTTTGATCCTGCCCATATGGCAATACCGGGATAGAAGGGGCAGGGCAGATATGAACTTTTTGTATCCCTGGATACAAACCTGTATTGCCTGGCTGACGGGCTTTTCTATCTCTCTTTTCGGCTGGAAAAAATTATTTCACCTTCAGTTCAGGACACCCCTTTCCATAGCGGATCTGCCCATGAGCAGTCTATCGGGAGAAACGCTGACGTGGTATTATTTTGGCCATTCGTATGTCTTTGCCTGTATCATCGGCATGCTACAGATCACGGGCTCTTTTCTCCTTTTCTTCACGCGAACCAGGTTGGCCGGGGCTTTACTGCTTTTGCCCGTTATGCTCAATATATTGCTGGTGAACATATTTTACCAAATGAACGACGGGGCATTATTGCAATCCATATTGCTTACCATTGGGGTACTCTATATTATCTTATCATACTACCCACATCTGAAAACCCTATTGTTCCCTGTGCGGTCTGCCGGAGATCGTCAGGCTCCGGTATCACAATGGATGGCGGCATGTATCGCTTGTATCCTGTCACTTTCTTTTGTGATGAACGCCTGCCATCTGCTGCCCCAACAGTCGGTATTATATGGCCGCTACCAGGTATGCAACGCTCCTGCGGACGGCCTCGCCAGGGTCTATTTCGATATGGATAATGTTTGCGTGCTGGAATACGGTCCACAGAGGAGATTGATAGCAAACTACGATTTCGATATGCTTACCCGGAGGCTTTCCAGTCGTTTTGCGGAAAACGGGAAAAAAATCCTTCTTTCGGCAATTATATACAGGACTGACATGGACAGCCTGATCATAGAAGGAACGCTTGCGGGAGATTCGACTCGGCTCGTCTTATGCAAAATGAAATGACCTGTTTTACTGTTTCAGCTTCCGGCTTAGCTCATCGATCAGCGCCTTGCCCTTGTCAACATCCCTGGTAATCTTCTCTTCGTTGAAATCATGTTCCGTCGTGAAGTTTTTCAGGTGGTCTTCCAATGTTTTCCACAGCCGCCGGACCTCGCCAGTGCGGCCTGCTGACAGATTTTTTAAAATACGTATCTTTTCAAAATCGGCTATCCCCTCCCTGAGCTTTTCAAAGCGGATACAGCTGCCTGCACCGGGATATACTAAAAAGCAATCTCCCGCGGGCCAGCTACCGAAACGGGCATCCCTCACCGGGTCTTCGGGCCATGCATCGTAGGCCCAGCGCAGGAATCCGTTGTAACCGGCAGCAGCGACATACCAGCTGATCCATCTGCCTTCCACCGGCGGTGAGAAAACGAAGTTATTGGGCTTGGCGGGGTTGCAGCATACATAATAGGTCGACGTGGCGCCTCTCGCGGCACGGGTTTTTAATTCCCCGGGGTTGGGTTCATTACCGTACAGAAAACTATAATCATCCAGCAGCCCGTCCAATTCCTTATGCCAGTTGCCTGCATAGGTGATTTTCCAGTCTTTTGAATGATTTTTGACCACCTTTATAGCAGCCATGGTCTGGCTCATCTCGCTCTCGTTGATGCCGATGTAGGTTTTGGAAAACCACCCTTTTTTCTCCAGGTGTGTTCTCAAGCTGGTGAGGAAGTCATTCCACCGGGCGATGTATTCGGCCGAGCCGGGCGCCCAGGTGGCGTAGACGACGTTACCGGTGGACTCTTCTGTATAACGGAAACGATCTCCCCAGGAGACGGGGGTATATAGGGTAATGGCCTTGTCGATACCTGCCTGCATAGCCAACGTTACATAGGTGTCGAAAATGGTAAAATCATACCGCCATTTCCCATCCTTGCCTTTTATCCAATCGATCATTCCCCCTTCGATCATATAAGAATTGTCGGCCCAGGGGGAGTGAACGGCATAGGTAGTGATGTATTTGCCGCCGGCATCTGCATACAGCTGCAGGTGTTTTTTTAATAAGCTCTTATGTTCCTCCGACCATGGCTGCAGGTGATTGCGCCAGGCGATGACCCAGGGATTCTGCCACAGGTCCAGTCTGTAACGCCATTCATGCGGCGGCGGCAGCACTTCGGGCTGGACTTCTATGTTTATCTTTAGCTGTTGGGTGGAATTTGTAGTATGCACTATAAAGACGCTTTTATAAATGCCGGGCTCCGTAGTGGAGGGAATATCTACCGACAACCATATCGGTCTGACTGTCCTGCCCGGCAGTTGAAAGCGATCAAACGCCTCGAACCTGTCAGGCATAAGATATCCGTTCTTATAAGGAGAAGAGCCGCATACGGCATCTTTTGCTCCATAAGGGTAGTTGGCAAGGACATAGCGCACAAGGTTTAGTTGGATGTCTTTAGTATTGATGGTCTTGCCGGCTGCGCTTTTCAGGTCCGCAAGGCTGACCCTTACCTGTTCGAGGGTATCCGGAGACCACACCAGCAGCTGGGCGTTCAATCTTTCTCCCCGCCAGCCTGTAGCCTTCCATGTATCGGTCTCTTTTAATTCCGGCGCTTCCGTCCTGAACCAGGCTCTGTCTGTCGATACAAAGGATACATGCAGACCCCTACTCTGTTGCGTCCATGCCTGTGGACTGACCGGTGTATCAAAAGTGTATTCCTGTATGTAATGGGCATACTGCGAAGGCAGCAGGGAAGTATCTACTTCGCCCGGTCGGCGTTGGGCGAAAGCTGTCGTTTGAAAGAACAATGATAAGAGTAATATGCTGCAACGGGTCAACACTGCTATTGGTTTAGAAGGAAGAAAGGTACATTTATTTTTCAAAAACCCTACATTCGCGCATGCGATACATCATCCTGTCTGCCGTCCTGCTATCCTGCTTTAACGGGCTACTTGCCCAGAAAGTGATCCCTCTATATTTTCCCGACAGCATCCCCAATTCCATTCCCCATGCCAATGAGGAGACAAGGACTGTGGACGATAAAGGCGTTTTGCTCGTGGGAAAGATATCGCGTCCCACGCTTACGTTGTTCCTTCCGGAGCATGTGAAAGGTAATGTGCCTGCTGTGGTCATTTGTCCCGGAGGCGGTTACTGGATCAACGCGGTTAACATCGAAGGTTACGATGAGGCCAGGGTGCTGAACAGCTGGGGTGTTGCCGCTTTTGTCCTCACTTATCGTATTCCCGACAGCGCTTACTGTATACATCCTGAAATTGCTCCGCTGCAGGACGCTCAGCAAGCTATCCTGCAGGTGCGGCGTCATGCGGTCCAATGGCATATCGATCCGCGCCGGGTGGGTATCATGGGCTTTTCGGCGGGAGGACACCTGGCCTCGACGGCCGGCACGCATTTCGACCGGGTGCTCGTGCCCGATGCCGACAGCATGAGTGTCCGGCCGGACTGGATGATCTTAGGTTATCCTGTCATCAGTAGCGACAATGCGGTTGCGCACAGGGGATCTTTTGAGAAGCTGCTGGGGCAGCATGCTTCTGACAGCCTATTGAAATATTTCAGCAATGAGCTGCAGGTGACAGACAGGACGCCTCCTGCCTTCCTGGTGCATGCACAGGACGATGACGGCGTTGCTCCGCAGAACAGCATTCTTTTTTTTCAGGCTTTGATGGCTCACCATGTTCCCGCAGAATTGCATATTTATCAGAAAGGCGGGCACGGCTTTGGATTGCATTTGCCGGTGAAGGAAGAACGCTGGATGGATCGATGCAAACATTGGATGGAGCTGAACGGATGGATCAGGTAATTCTGTTCAACAGCAAAAAGACCACCCCGAGATAAGCGATAAAGAAATACAGGCTTACATGATAAGCAAGGTGATAGCTGCCCGCATGCGACAGCACGGAAAAGAACAACCCTCCCAGCATGCTGATCCCTGCTGCGGAGGAAAACTGCTGGATCGTGGAATAGACCCCGCTGCTGCTGCCCGCCAGGGATGCCGGAACATCCTTTAACGACACGTTCAGCAAAGACGGCAGCACCAGGCCGCTGCCCAGCCCGAAGACCGCAAAACAGACGACAATGGCCATAGTCGAAGGCGCAGTAGCGCCGAACAGTAATACCTGTGCAACGAAAGACGTCGCCATGATGACACTGCCGGCCTGCAGCATTCGTATCCCATATCTACCTGCATTGCGGATGGACCACCAGGAAGAGAACATATAGGTCCATCCCAACGAAGTAAAGAGCATGGAGGCCGTATAGGGGGAGATATGATAGCCCTTCTGCAACAGGATCGCGCAGGTGAACAGAAAGGCGTTGTGAAGTCCGAAGTAAAAGAAGACGGATAGTATCCCGGTGTTGAAACTCCTGATCCTGAACAGACGCAGATCGATCAGGGGTTCCTTGTGCGGGTCTTTCAGGTTACCGAGGTGCCGGAAGAAGATATATATGCCTGCCAGGGAGCCCAGCAGCATGGCAAAGGACCAGGCGGGCCAGCCATATTCCCTGCCTTGTGTCAGGGGATAGATAAGACAGATCAGCGCCAGGGTCAGCAGGATCACACTCTTCATGTCGAGCTTTCGCTGTTTGTTTTGCGTGGATTCTTTTAAGAAGATGGCAGCCAAGACCACTGCCATAACGCCAATAGGCAGATTGACAAGAAAGATCAGCCGCCAGGAAGCAGCTATCCATTCCGCATGAATAAAATATCCTCCCAGGAATTGTCCCAGGATGGCGGCCATACCCTGTGCGATGCCATAATAGCCGAATGCCTTGTGGCGGTCGTTACCCTCGGGGAAATTAAGATGGATGAGGGTCACTGTCTGGGGCACCATAAAGGCGGCGGAAATACCCTGAAGAAAGCGGAACAGGATCAACTGACCGATGGTAGCGGCCAGCCCGCACAGGACGGAGGTGATGGTGAACGCGGACAGACCGGCGATAAGCACTTTTTTCCTGCCGAACTTGTCGCCGAGACGGCTGCCAGTAATCAGAAAGACGGCATAGCCTACGAGGTAGGCGGCCACGATCAACTGCACCTTTGCGTCGCTGGTATGGTAGTAAGATTGTATCGTAGGCAGGCTCACATTGGTGATAAAGATGTCCACCACTGAGATGACGGGGGCCAGCAGGATCACGAACAGGTTCCACCAGCGGCGTTTGTCAGGTTTGCCGGGCTGCGGCTGGGAAGTGATGGAGTTGGGAATTGTACGGGCAAAGGCGGCCGGGGACAAGGTAGTGACGGACCGAACAGACTGGTCTGTTTTCATATGCGTAAATTTTTTTTATTGTAGTAATTTTTGAGCCATTTTTCTGGCTTCATCTATCGGATGGGCCGAGCGAGCCAGCGAGGACTGCACACCACTGCCTTCATACAACCAGACGATCATTTCAGCGAGATCTTCCGTTTCCCGGGCGGACCGCTTACGGGGCAGCAGGGCGATGTGCTGTTTTACCAGGGTTTTGACATAGGCTTTGTGCCGGCGTATGATATCCAGGGCGTTTTCATCGAGATGGGGAAGCTCATAGGCCACCCGGATAAAAGTACATCCCTTGAACCCACCCTCGACAGCCCGTTGTTTCCGATGGTCGAACAGCGCCAGCAACGTCTGCTCTCCCGGTGTCCTGTTCTTACAGAACGTTTCGAAATCCGTACGCCACCGGGCCGTGGCATCCTCCAGATAGGCCTGAAGAATAGCTTCCTTCGAAGGAAAATGCTCGTACAAGCTGGCCTTGGCTATCTCCGACTCTTCAATGATCTGGTTGATCCCCGTGGCCTGGAAGCCTTGCTCGTAAAACAGACGCGTCACTGTATCCATCACGCGGAGCCTGACTTTTGAATTTTCTTTCATACCCTAAAGATAGGGGAATTTTTAAAAACAGACAAGTCTGTTCGTTTTTTTATTGAGAAGGAAATTTTTTTTCCAACACTGCCCTTTCTGCCGGCGACCCCGCCAGGTTCAGTGCTTTTGTAAAGTGTTGCCGGGCTTTATTATCGTCGACGCCTGTATACAGCTCACCCAGCAGCGAATGATAAAACAGGTTGCCGGATAATTGTTGTAGCCCTTCCGCCTCCGCAATGGCCTTTTCCTTCCCATAGACCCTAAAAAAAGCGTACGCCCTGTTCAGTGCCGCCATGGGGGAATATTCCAGTATCAGCAGCTGGTTATACAGCCGGAGGATATTTTCCCATTTTTCCTGCTCGCCGGCAGGATGGGCATGCCACCAGGCAATTGCCGCTTCCATATGATACTTAGACACTTCTCCCCTGCCGGAAGCCTGCACAAAAAAGCGGCTTCCCCTGTCTATCAGCTCCTGATCCCAACGGCTGATGTCCTGGTCTTCGTACAGCACCAGGTCTCCGCTGTCGCTGACCCTTGCGTCCAGACGGGAGGCCTGAAAACACATGAGGGCCAGCAGGGCATACACACGGGGCAAGGCCGTCGGAGGATGACCGGCCAGCAGCCAGGTGAGACGCATCGACTCCAGACAAAAATCTTTTCTCAACACTTTGTCGGGACTGGCTGAAAAATATCCTTCATTGAACAACAGATAAAGACACATCAGCACGGTGTCCAGCCGGGTGCTGATCTCTCCCTCATGGGGGAATGCTATCTCCACGCCTTCCGTCCGCAGCTTGTCCTTTGCCCTGAACAGACGCTTGTTGATATTGCTTTTGGATGTAAGCAGGGCCTGCGCGATCTCGTCGATGGTAAATCCGCAAAGAACGCGCAGGGCCAGGCTCACCTGTGCTTCCGCAGGTATGGAAGGATGGCAGATGGCAAACAGCATCCGCAGCTGGCTGTCGGTGATATTCTGGTCCGAGAGATCGATGTCCATTTCAACGCTGCGTTCGCTGCCGTGCACCAGGTCTTTTTTCACCCGCTGATGGAATACTTTGCCATGCTTGAGATAATTCAGGGCGTTATTCCTTGCCACGGCATACAACCACGCGACTGGGTTGGAAGGCACGCCGTTCAGGCCCCACGTTTCCGCCGCGGATAGAAAAGTATCGCTGACGATATCTTCGGCCTCATCGATGTAGGCTATCCCAAAGCGACTGCATAACACCGTCACCATCCTGCCATATTCTTTCCTGTAGAGCTCCTGTATCATGAGAAGTTATCCGAGGTTACCAGCGGTCTTATCTCTACCTTTCCCCGACCCTGCAGCATGGGACAGCCCTTTGCCAGTTCTACAGCCTCGTCGATGTCTTCGGCACGGATGTACATTACCCCATTTATAAATTCCTTTATCTCGGTGTATGGCCCATCCGTGATCACATTGCCCGGCGAGACGGTCTTTGACCCGGATATGCCCATCCGGCTGCCACTGCTAACCAATCTGTCTTTGGCGGCAATACCTCCCATCCAGTTGGTCCAGGAAGCCAATACCTCCTGCATCTGTGCAGGCGTCGGCTGGAAATCGTTGTCTGTACTTGTTCGGAAGATCAATGCAAATTCTTTCATTGTGATAAATTTTAGAAGTGATTGTTTATTTATTGTATAAACAACTGACCTTTTCCGGATAGGACAAACATCGGATTTTTTTTTAAATTGCAGGACCCGCTGAAAGCGGTTCGCCCATGCAAACATAATTCCTTTTGCCGCCGCCTGCCATTGGCAGATGGTCGTACCTGTGGAGTTCAATGCTTCCGGGCACCTGATCATCATCGCTTATTTTCTTCATCCGCCTGTGATGAAGGCTTTTTTCGGGTTTGATGCAAAGGAAGTGATGGATAAAAGGGCAGCCCCAAAAATGTTCCGTAAGATCTGCCAGTTCGATGGCGCATTCCGGCAGCTTAACCAGGGGAAGTTCTCCCGGCTTGCCGACCTGGCTTATGAACACGACTATGCCGACCCCAGTCATTTTATACGTGTATTCAGGGAGTTTACCCATCACAGTCCCGGGGAATACCTGAAGAACATGCCGGATGTTTAGTCGACTTTTACTACGATCTTCCCTCTCGTTTTGCCTGTCGCTATTTTTTGATGCGCCTTTCCCATTTCATCAAAAGAAAAGGTTTCCGATAGATGGGACCGTAACGCACCTTTCTCCAACAGCCCGGCAATCTGTCGCTGGTCCTCCCCATTGGAAGCCACATTCTGTTTATGTGTAAACACTCCTTTGGCGCGGGCTTTCTCTGCAATGGGCCCTTCGAAAGCGGCCAGAAGACTGATGACCCGGCCGCCGGGTTTTACGGCATCCAGGCTTCGCAACACATGGTCACCCGGAATGGAGTCGAGCACAAGGTCGGCATCCTTCACCTTTTCCTCGAACTTTTCTTTTGTATAGTCGATGAACTCATCCGCCCCCAGCGATAAAACAAACTCCCTGTTGGCGGCGGACGCAGTGCCGACGACATAAGCGCCGAAGTATTTCGCCAACTGTACTGCATAATGCCCTACCCCGCCGGAGGCAGCATGTATCAATACCTTTTCCCCCTTTTGTACTTTCCCATAAGTGACCAGGGACTGCCAGGTCGTCAGGGCAGCCAGCGAGGCCGCTGCAGCTTCTTCAAAAGAGATGTTGAATGGTTTCAATGCCAGCTGATCTGCCGGCGCCGTCACGTATTCAGCATATCCCCTGCCGTTGCCGGGAAACTTTATCAAACCGAACACTTCGTCTCCTTTTTTAAGACCCCGGACATCCAGGCCTGTCTCTAGCACCACACCGGCCACATCCCATCCGATGACGATGTCCTCTCCGGGCCTGGGCTGCAGGTAGGTTTCCATTGCCTGGCTATACGCCCGCACGAAGTTATCCACGGGGTTGACGGAGATAGCTTTTGTCTGTATCAATACTTCGCCCGGCTGGGGAGTGGGACGGGCTACTTCTTTCGTTACGAAGTTTTCGACGTCTCCATTCTTTGTAAGTGTTATTGCCTTCATAGATTTGTTATCTTTATTGTCAGACAAAGGTCTTACGGCCGGCCGGTCCGACCCTTGTATAATTTGGGGTTTATCCTGTAGTATTTTAGGTTATGTATACGCAACACTTATTCCAGCCCTTCGAGATCCAGTTTATAGCGTCAGGCGATTGCCCGATGAAGACGCACAAGCATAGTTTTTTCCAATTGACCTATATTATATCGGGGAAAGGCATTCACAACGTGAATGGCAATGCGGTCCGGTATTTTCCCGATAACCTTTTCCTGATCAAGCCGATGGACACCCATTTTTTTGAGGTGGAAGAATTCACATCCTTCATATTCATCTGCTTTAATAATATATATCTGCAGGGGCAGATGGTAAAGGATGAACGGAATTCCCTGGGCCAATGGATACATAAGCTGGAATATATCTTCCAGAACAATCACAGCGACGGCTGTATCATTCAGAACCCGCATGACAAGCCCCTGGCAAGGGCTGTAATTGAAGCGCTCCGCAGGGAATATACGGGGGGGCAGCTCCTGCAAAAAGAGCTGGTCCAGCAATTGCTCAATACGTTGATCACCCTTGTGGCAAGAAATATCAGCGGGGACTACGTAAATAAGAGCACGGACAATACGGCCTTACAGATCATCAGCTATATTCATCAGAACATATATGACCCGTCGAAGTTAAAGGCAGAACATATCGCGGCCCATTTTAATATCTCTCTCCATTATGTAGGTGAATACTTTAAGAAACATACGGGGGAAAACCTGCAGCAATACATTATCCATTACAAATTGTCGCTGGTGGAGGCCCGGTTGCGGTACAGCGATATGCGGTTGAATGAAATAGCGGATGAGCTGGGTTTTACAGATGAAAGTCACCTGACAAAGACCTTTTCAAAGTACAAGGGGATCACGCCTACGCAGTACAGGAAGAACGTACACAACACTGTTGCAGCATAATAATATTTTTTATATTTATATAAACACTAAGACTATGCTTGCTGTTTACATCATCGTCGGACTCATTCTGCTGTTGCTGCTGGTGGCCGCCCTGGTGGGCACCAAATGGCAATATGAAAAGTCCATTCTCATCAACGCCCCATTGGAAAAAGTCTGGCAAAACACTAATTCCCTGCATGCCATCAATCGCTGGAATCCCTGGCTCGACAAGGACCCCAACCTGCACCAGGAATATACGGGTACGGACGGTACACCCGGCGCTACCTACGCCTGGGACAGCCGCGAAAAGAACGTAGGCGCCGGCAATCAGACCATCACAGGGATAAAAGAAAATTCGGAGCTTACCACCCGCATCAACTTTATCCGGCCCTTCGCCGGCGTGGGTGACGCGTGGATACAGCTGGAGCACGAAAGGGGTATCACCAGGGCCATCTGGGGGATCGCCAGCTCTACCCCCTATCCCATGAATATCCTCAAGGTCTTCGGCGTTATCGAAAAGAATTTGAAAAGGGATTTCACCAAGGGGCTCAATCAGCTGAAAGCGCTTTGTGAAAAATAAGGGACGATCAGGTGAAACGCTCAGCGAGAAATAGCCCAGGTGAGACGGATGAATGCGGGGTACGAAGTCCCGGCTTGCTGAGTGATCGTTATCTTTGGATATGAATAGCCCATTGCTCGATTACCTGCAGCTTTTCAGGCCGCTGCCGGAGGAGGATAAACTCTTGCTGGAAGAGGCTTTTGAATACAGGGTTGCCAGAGAAGGGGATACGCTCTTTCGTGGGGGCCAGGTATGCAGGGAGATGTTCTTTGTTAATAAAGGGGTGCTGCGTATAGTTGCATCCAATGCGAAAGGCCAGGACGTCACGCATTACTTTTTAGGGGAAAACCAGTTTTGCACCATCTTACATAGTTTTAATAATGGTGTCATGGCAGAAGAGACCATTCAGGCTGCCTGTGATACGGAGGTTCTGGTTATTTCGAAGACGCGGTTGTTGGACTTGTATAAAAAGATGCCTTACCTGCAGACGCTGATCGACCAGATCACACAGCAGCGACTATTGGACAAGATACAGATCAGGAATACTTACCTGGGGCAGGATGCGATGACACGTTATAAGCTGTTTATGATGCGCCAGCCGGATATTGCGCTGCGCGTATCGCTGAAGGATATTGCTTCTTACCTGGAGATTACGCCGCAGTCGTTGAGCAGGATCAGAAAAAATTTGCAGTGATTATGAAAAAGCAGAGGTTCGATATTACAATTATGTAAGAGATAAAATTTCAGTTACCTGGGATATTTATGATTTTGCCAGTGCTGTGAACGGAAAGAATTATTATTCGAAAAACCGCAGATTGACGAAGGACAACTGTATAAATGAAGAAAGCCCAGCAATGCACTAAGAAGGATACCCTTCCACGACATGTAAGTCGCCATTCATGCACCCGAGGCAGTACAAACGTAGTGTCTTTTTTACAAGCTCCAAATATTTTTTCGGCCGCACTGATGATCTCATTTCTTACCATTTGGTAATCACCCTCTCCCCTGCCCTGAAGACCTTTGTGTCATTAAAAACAATATTTATGGCACAGCACAACAGCACACTCAAAGACAAAAAAGTACTCATACTTGGCGGCACCTCTGGGTTAGGACTGGCTACTGCAAAAGCAGCAGCAACGGAAGGCGCTATCATCACTATCGTATCGGGCAGCCAACAACGGATCGACCAGGCTTTACAGCAATTGCCCGCTAATGCTACGGGTCATGCTATTGACCTTAGTCTTGAAAAAAATATACAACAGCTGTTCCGGCAATCAGGCAATTTCGACCACCTGGTGTATACGGCTGCCGAGAACCTGAAGCTCAGTAATATCGCTGAAACAAACATTGACCAGGCACGCCAGTTCTTTAACCTCCGGTATTGGGGCGCTTTTGCAGCTGTCAAATATGGATCGCCATGTATCAACCCCGGAGGTTCCATTTGCCTCACGGGTGGTATCGCCGGAGCAAGACCGGGTAAGGGATGGGCAGTTGCTTCCAGCATCTGCGGCACTATAGAAGGCTTCACCCGGGCCATGGCTGTTGAACTGGCCCCCCTGCGGGTGAACTGTGTCGTCCCAGGCGTGGTAAAAACGAACTTATGGAACAGCATGACCGAGATGGATAGAGAGCAGCTGTATACTACAGTTGGCGATAGCCTGTTGGTAAAAAGAGTGGGCGAAGCCGATGACATCGCCCAAACTTTTTGTTATCTCATGAAACAGGCCTTTTGTACAGGACAGTGCCTGGTGGTGGACGGGGGCGCTGCCTTAGTATAAAGAAGGTATACCGTTATTTAGCGGCGCTTCCCCTGGCAGCGGTTTCGATCACTGCCGCTACTGCCTTGGGCTGCGAAGCAAAAACTACATGACTGCCTTTGATCTCGGTGACCGTGGTACCTGCCCGCTTGTACATTTGCCGTTCCGTATCCGGGTTGAT
>Ga0105240_10002155_pt1 | contig 32154 bp, 43 predicted proteins | sample KBSC54metaG_FD_80426 | JGI IMG/M metagenome (GOLD analysis project Ga0105240, IMG submission 80426) | Corn rhizosphere microbial communities from Kellogg Biological Station, Michigan, USA - KBS C5-4 metaG | ecosystem: Host-associated > Plants > Roots > Rhizosphere > Soil | place: Michigan, USA... | reverse complement strand
CTGATGCAGTGACGCCATCAAGGTCGGTCGCGCTGACGCCCGCGGAGGTCATCCCTCCGGGCCGCTGCTGATCACAGCCTTCCGTTGATGCATGAGCGACAGAGGCGTCCCCCACATCAGTAGGTCGTTCGATGGATGAATCAGGTTCACGCACAGGCGCAGTTTTGCGCCCGAGTGACGCGTTATTTTTTCTCGTCCCGCAGGAAGGCCGGGTTTGGCCCGCGACCGAAGGCGACCATACGGGTGGCTAGTCCCGCCTTGTTCAGCGTGAAGTGATCGATCACGGCGAGGACATAGCGCGGCTTGTCGTCGATCCGGGCGCGCACCGCGAATTCGACCATGCATTCGGATTTGGTGCCGACATAGGCGACGGGGATGATGTGCGGCTTGAGCTTGCCGACCTCGGCGTAGAAGGGGCCGAGCGCCTTGCGGCCGAGCGCGATCTCCTGGGTCGGCGAGAAGACCTGCGCATCCTCGGCGAAGAGCGACGGCAGCTCGGCGAAACGCTCGCTGTTGATCAGCTGGATATAGCGCTCGGCGACGCGGCAGGCGGTCGCCCGGTCGGGCACCGCCGCCACCGGCGTGCCGAGGAAGACGTCGCGCGGCCGCTGGCTCGGGTCGAGCGTGCCGCCCGGGACGATGAGTGGGGCTTCGGCGGCCATGGTCGGCGCGGAGACGAGGGCGAGGGCAATGAGCAGGCGATGCATGGGACATCCTCTCGGTTTTTTGGCCAGGCGCTGCGGGCCGTGATCGCTAGGCGAGCGGCGTCGGCACCATCTTGCGTGGGAAATCATCGGCAACGGCGCGCTCGGGCCAGAGGAACTGGACGCGGAAGCGGGCGATCTGCCAGTTGCCGTCGCGCTTGACGTAATCCTCGTCGTAAATCCCGAACATCAGCAGCGGATTGATCCGCGGATGCGCCTCGAACATCACGTCGTGGAGATAGGTCCGGGCGACGGCGGTGTCCGGTCCGGTCAGCTCGATCCACATGTTGGTCGTCAGATGCAATCCGTCATAGGGCGCGCGGCCGCGCATCAGCGAGGGCAGGGCCTCGCCGTCGTCGGGCGCCTCGCCCGAGATCGCCGCGGTGACGGCGGCGCGGCCGGTGAGATCGCCATAGGCGCCGAGCTCGGCGATGACGTCCTCGGCGAAGATCATCGACAGCCCCTGCCAGTCGCGCGCGTCCATCAGCTGGGAGTAGAGCGTCTTCACCTTCCTGATCTTCTCGACCTCGAGCAGCTTGCGCAGCTCGGCGATTTCCTCGGCAGTGAATGCGGCGGTCATGACTCTCTCCTGCAGCCGCGCCCGATCATGATGGGATGTCCCAGAGGAGTGGTAACGACGTGACCGCGAAGATGACGCCGGTACGGTAGCTGGGCGGGCTTTCCGGGTTGAGCCGAACATTCGGCATCCGCTTGAGCCATTCCTCAAACAGCACCGCCATCTCGATCCGTACCAGATGCGAGCCGACACAGCGATGCGGGCCGGCGTTGAACGTGATGTGCGCCTTGTTTTCGCGATCCAGATCGAATTTCTCGGCGGCGGGAAAAGCGGCGGGATCCAGATTCCCGGCCTGAAGAAAGAGCGATACCCGCTCACCAGCCTTTAGCGTCGCGCCATGAAATGTGCCGTCCTTCGCGACCGAGCGCGACGCTGTCGCGACGCCATAGCAGCGCAACAGCTCCTCGACTGCCTCGGGTATCAGCTCAGGCTGGCGTCGAAGCCGATCCTGGAGGGCCGGGTCACTGGCAAGATGCTCCATGCTGAATGCGATCGAATTGACGACCGTATCCAGGCCGGCGCCGAACAGCAGCGTGCAAATGCCCTCCAATTCCCGCTGCATCAGCGGTCGCCCATCGATCGTCTCATCAAGCAGGTGACTGAGCAGGTCGTCCTTCGGCATCCGTCGCCGCTCCTCGAACAGCGGCCGGGCCATCTCGATCGTCTTGCTGTACGCCTGCGTGCGTTGCTCGATATCGGGCTGTGTCATCCATGAGACCCACTCACGGAATTCCCGATAACGGGCGACGTCGAATCCCATCATGCGCATGAAGATGAAGATCGGCAGCGGTTCGGCGACCGCTTCGAGGAAGTCGCAGCAGCCCTGGCCGGCGATGTCCTCGATCAACTCGATGCTGCGCGATCTTATGCCACTTTCCAGGCTGCGCATTCTCGCCGGCGCAAAGGCCCGCATGAGCGGCATGCGATATTTGATATGATCGGGCGCGTCGGTATTGAACGGCGGAAGGAACGGTTCCTCTTCCGGCGGAACCGCGGGGAATGAGTTGTTGCGGCTGGCAAACAGCTCGGGCGTGCGTGCCGCCTCGAACAGCATCTCATGGTCGGTGATGAGCCAATGCCCGCCGTTGTACGGCGACCAGAAGATGCCCCGGCCGATCTCCTCGCCCAGGGCGAGCAGCGCCTTGTAGGGATTTCCCGCCTCGGCATAGCGACGATCGCCAAAATAATCGAAGTCGACGACGAGCGCTGGATCGACATGTGCGGGAATATTGAGCCCGGCCCTGTCCGCCATCTCGGCCACCATCCGATATCCTCGATGCGATTTTCCGATTTCTTTCCTGCATCGTCGCACTGGACCGGGTCGTCCGCAATGGGTGGAAAGGCGTCCGTCTGCTTTGCGACGGCATCGCGAGAAAGCGGCCCCGATGGGAAGCGATCAGCTGACCCTATTTACTTCCATCAGCACTGAGGAAGCTCCGCAACGTTTCCACATATCCTGAGCTGCGCTGCGTGTCGGATCGTTACGAAATGCGTCCAGAGCTTCAGTACTTGGAAAGTCGATCAAATGGACCTCCCTCTGTCCATCAGATGAGCGGAGTCGCTCCTCCAGCTTTGCGCCGTAGTTGCTCAGCAATGCGAGGACCCGCTCTTCATACGCTTCGAATAAGGGAAGGTCTGCGCTCGAAAGATCGATTTGCACGAGAAGTAGCATGTAAGATATCTTTCAAATTGACGCTGATCGTGCGTGCCCCAACGTATATTTCCCATACCCTTCAAAGACCAATCCGACCGTATAAGGACACCAATCCCCTTAGCCTCCGTGTAGCAGCGGTAGAAAGAGGGGCTAAGTCAATCGCGGTTCAATGCCCGTTGTGGGTCGAAAGCGGATGTTCGTGCAGCTTCAACTTGCGCGACGTGCATCGGTGTGGCGGCTGAGCCGCGCACGGTGAAGATAGGTCGGGCTGAACTCGCCGGTCGTCTGGAGCATCGCCATATCGGGAATCGTCAGCTTGCGATTGTCCAGCTTGACCAGCCCCCGTTCTCTCACCGCCGCGATCGAGTGATCGACCCGATCGAGAATGAAGATGTTGAGGTCGCAAAGATCGCCCGGCAGGGCGAAGTCGACAATTGCCGACGGCCGCTCGCACCCGTGCGATAACGGCAGGCCAGCGTCCTATTCTCGCCGATTCAAATGCAGGCGTCGGCAAGGACCTCGATTGGGGCGGCCACCATGCGTGGAAAGCGGACCCAGACGCTCACCTTTATTGGGCAATTGTCTAGTTTACAAAGCCGGGGATGCGCGGCCGGATGAAGCAGCTGCGCGAATACTACTCTTCGACGTGGATGACTGGCGCGCGATCCTTGGGGATGACCGCGATCCTGCGGGAGCCGCGCCATAGCTCGCAATCGGTTCGCGCCAGGCTGAGACGCACCAGCTCGATCGCTTCGTCATCGTCGACTGATTCAAGCTCGACGGGCGGCCCGACGGGCACGCTGCCCTTCAGCGGGATGTACCGATAGCTCCCCATAGCCCCGACTCAACTGCCTGCGGACCCGAAATAACTAGCAGAGCTAAAATGTTATTCAATATCACGTGTTAATTGGATGGGGTCATTCATGTAAATAAAGCCCCACCGGGCGGCGCTGACTTGATGACCGCTATCGGTCGAAAGCGGACCTCGGTTCAGCTGGGCCTAGAGCCAGCGGCGGACGCGCCGGCAATAGGCGTCGAACGTGTCGCCGAACTCGCCTCGCAGACGATCTTCCTCGAACGGAATGACGAGGGCGTTGAGAAAGATCAGCGGGAGCGGCAGCAGGACCAGCGGGCCGAGCCATCCGAACATCAGCGCCAGGCCGACATAGGCGATGGCGAGGCCGAGATACATCGGATTGCGGGTCAGCCTGAACGCTCCCCCGGTTACAAGCCGGCTGGGCTGGCCGACGGGATTGAGCGTGGTTCGCTTGACGGCGAAGGACAGGGCGCTTCCCGGCCCGATAATGGCGCCGATGACCAGCAGCAGCCAGCCGGCGAGACGGATGCCCGGCCCGCCTTCCAGTCGCCAGCCCATCGCACGATCGAGCGCGACGCCGACGCCGAAGGTGATCGCATAGATGATCGGCGCGGGAACGGCGGCGAGCCTGGCTGCCTTGTGCTGCATCGGTACCTCGGTGCGAAATTCGCCGGCTGGCCGGCGTGGTTGGATCCCGGAATGCGCTCATGGATGACGATCGCGGCCGGGGCTAGGCCTGGCGTGCAATCAGCCAGTGGATTTCGCGCGGCAGTCCAGTCATAACATATCATCTCTGGTGGCGGGCGCACCGACCCGGACACTGGCGGCTTTGCGCAGCTGAACTCAGCGCGGGAGGAGACAAGAATGCTTCGAGCGATCATCTTTGCGTCGGCCCTCATGATCGGCGGGGTCGCCCTGGCCCAGGATGCACCGCCCGCGGATGCGCCGCCGGCCGATGCCGCCGCCGCGCCTGCGGCTGACGCGCCGCCCGCCGCTGATGCCCCCGCCGCCGCACCCGCGAGCAGCGATGCGAGCTACCCGCCTTGCTCGGCCAAGGTGCAGGATCACTGCATCCAGGGCGCGCATAAGGGCGGGTCGCACAAGCCGGCCAAGAAGGCGCACCACAAATAGGGCAAATCCGGGCGGGTGCCGGAAGGCCAGCCCGACCATGGTGATGCCGACTGACGCCTTCGTCTTGCGGGCGTCGGGGCGTCGTCGTGCGGTGGGCTTCCCGGATCGGCTATCCGAACGGCGACGTCAGGACGCGAACCGCTCGATCGCGTAGGCCGACAGCGCGGCGATGGGCAGAAGCGTTGCTGCCTGCGCGATCGCTGCCTGGCGCTTTGGCAGGCGCCCGAGCAGCAGGTAGAGCGCGACGAGCAATGGCATGCCGATGACCGCGGTCTGGCACAGCCGGTCGCTCGGGTAGTCCGTCGCGAAGACCGTGGCGACTGCGGCGATCGGCACCAGCAGGTAGCCGGCGCGCCGCGACCATGAGCGACCGCCCAGGCCGCGATCGAAGGCGAGCAGCGCAAAGAGCAGTATCCAGAGGCAAGCCAGCGCGGTCAGCGTCTCGAACGCCTGGCCGACGACGCTGTCGCCCGGACCGTTGATCGCCGCGAAGTTGATCGACAGGAACCAGAGATAGCAAAGCAACGCGACGCCGCCGGCGACGGCCATCGCGATCACGCCGGCCGGTCGCCTGGTTTCGCTCACCGCCACCCCGCTTTCCGCCAGCCGATCAGGCTCTGCAACCGCCAGCTTAGTCGGATGCGACGATGTTCGCCATGGGTCGTCCGTAGGCGATCGGCGATCGTCAGCAGCCGCGGCGATGTCTCGTGTGGCGCTTGTCGAAATGGCGGCCGAGCAGGCCGCCGCCGACAGCCCCGGCGACGATCCCGACCGGGCCGCCGATGATGGCATGTCCGATCAGGCCACCGCCGACACCACCGGCAACGGTGCCGACCGCGCCATTGCCGCCGCCGCAACGGTGATAATGATGGTGGCTGCCGTTATAGTAGACGTGATTGGCGTTGTGGGTCGTTGCGGCGAGGCCTGGCGCCGGCGCAAGGGCAGGCCCGACAAGTGCCGCGGTCAGGGCGGCCATGACCAGCTTGTTCTTCATCTCGATCTCCGTTGCGGGGCTGCGATAATGCCAGCTGAGCCGAAAAGACCAATACCCAGCCTGAACGGTCACGCCGTTCGATGATAGCTGTTGAGCGCATCGGCCGTTTGCCTAAGATCGATCGACAGGCCGCAAAGGCCGGGAGAGAAGGCGATGTCTGGGGCGTTACCGTTCAAGCTGGTCTCGGCCGATTCGCATATCGTCGAGCCGCCGGACCTGTGGACCAAGCACATCGACCGGCGCTTTCTCGATCGGGCGCCGCGCTTCGTCCGCGGCGGGCCGGAGGCCGGCGACGGCTTCGTCTGCGAGGGGCTGTTGCGCGGGCAGACGGCCGGGGTCGGGCTGGTCGCGACCAAGCGCAAATATGCCAATCCCGAAGTCTATGATTTCGGCGGGCCGGGCCAATGGGAGCAGGTGCCCGAGGCATCCTGGGACCCCGACGAACGGATCAGGGAGCTCGACCGCGAAGGCATCGAGGCCGAGCTGATCTACACCAGCTTCGGCCTGATCATGTACACCATCGAGGACCGCGAGTTCCGCTACGCCTGCTTCCGCGCGTTCAACGACTGGCTGGCGGAATTCTGCGCGGCATCGCCCAAGCGGCTGTTCGACATCGTCGGTCGGGATCATCGCAATGCCGAACAGCCGCTTGGGCGATGCCGCGCACGATGTCGCCGAGCTCGAGCGCTGCGCCAAGATGGGCTTGCGCGGGGCGATGATCGCGATCGGCCAGGAGTCGGGCGAAGGCTATCAGCACAGCCGGTTCGAGCCGATCTGGGACGCGGCGGAAGCGCTCGCCATGCCGATCAGCCTGCACACCGCGGCGAGCGAAACCGACTTCACCATGACCGGCAATATGTTCGTCGATTTCTCCTGCGGCTTCACCCCGACGATGTACACCGTCGCCAACATGATCTTCACCGGGCTGCTCGATCGCCATCCGAAGCTCAAGGTGATCTCGGTCGAGAACGACGCGTCCTGGCCGCTGCCGATCCTCGAGCGGATGGACGATCGCTGGAAGCATGATCAGATCTGGGCGCCGCCCGAGAGCGGCGACACGATCACCTCCGGGCGCAAGCCGAGCCAGATCTTCCACGATCAGGTGGCGGCGACCTTCATGCGCGACCGCACCGCGATCCTGAGCCGCGAGATCATCGGCCGGCGCAACATCATGTGGGGATCGGACTATCCGCATTTCGACGGCGCCTGGCCGAACAGCCAGGCGGTCCTCGCCGCGCAATTCGCCGGCGTGCCGGAAGAGGATCAACGCCGGATCGGCCGCACCAACGCAATCGAGTTCTACGACCTGCCGATCGAGCGCTGAGTGGGCGACAACGCTATCCCGCAGGTGTCGGGATTGTTTCGTCCGAGGTCGGCAATTTCACGTTCCTCGGGAACCAATTCAAGGCCCATCAGCCCCTCGGATGAGGCGCAATCTGTGGCGTCGGCGGAGGCTGAACCGGCGCTGGTTCGGGCGCCGGAGGGTGCACGACGACGGCCGCTCCTGGCGGGGCATAAGTACGATCATCCTCGTAGATCACCCAGGCGGAATAGGGCGGCGGCGCTTCGAAAAATGCCCAGGGAGGATAAGGAGGAGGGGGCGGCAACTCGTAATAGCCCCGGTCATAATATACGTGGCGAGGCGGCGGGTAATTGCCCGCAGGGTAGTGCGGTGGCGTTTGGTGGTGCACAATATGGGCGTGCGCGCACTCATGGTGCTGTGCGTCGGCAATCGCGGCACCGCTCATCGCCCCCAGCGCGCTGCCAACCGCGACGCCGGGCGGTCCCCCGATTATTCCGATGAGACCGCCGACCACCCCGCCCATGACAGCGCCTGCCGCAGCATCGCCATCGTGGCCGGGCAGGCAGTGATCTGACGCCCATTGTTCGGGATGATCGGGACCGCCCCGATATTCCGCGCCGCCCCCAGGGTCGTCGGCATAACGTGGATCGACGAATTCTGGAGAGGATGAGGTTGGGCCGTCGTAACCCGATGGTGGCGACCAGCCGCCATCTCCCTGCGGAAGCGGCGCCCTTTCGCCATAGGCCGGAGAGGAAGCCTGTCGGTCATAGGCCATAGCTGGCGCCCGGCGGGCATAGGCTGGCTCGGATCCCTGCCCACCATAGCCGGATCCCGGATCCGGACCGTAATAGCCGGGCGGTGGAACGTCCTGAGCCATCGCGGGCGCGAGGGAACTGAAGGATGTGACGATCGAGGCGAGGAGAATGCGCCGCATAGCTCTCTCCGGAGGTACCCCGATGGTGACCATTACGCGTCGATACGTCGCGGACCGCCATCGGTTGATCCACCTAAGGCTTCCTCAGGACCGAGGGCTCAGTGAGATTGCCCCGATACCAGCTCAGGCGATGCGCCTGCCGTTCAACCGTTGGTGTTGCCGGCGCCGATGTCGCAATGGGTTGCTTCCGGCCCGTCGGCTGCACCTCTTCGGGGTAGATCGCGGATATTCGCGAGTGGCATTACCGACGGGAATCGGAAACCGGACGCGGCGCTCTTCTGACTGCGCGCCTCGAGAGTCCGGCCTGCCGTCTGCCTTGTCGCAATCCCGTCGGTTACAGGGCGGGATCGGCGCGGCCGCCGGCGGCCATTTCGAGTTTCTCGGCCGGTGCCGGGCTGTCGATGATGGTGACCTCGGTGCCGATCTTCGTCTGGCCGTAGAGCAGTTTCGCCATGGCGAGCGGCATGCGAACACAGCCATGCGAGGCCGGCACACCGGGGATCTTGCCCGCGTGGATCGACACGCCGTCATTGGTCAGCCGCTGCATGTAGGGCATCGGGGCACTGTTATAGAGATTGGAATAATGCTCGACCGCCTTGCCCATCACGCGAAAGGTGCCGGTCGGGGTCTCATGCCCCTTCTTCCCGGTCGATACGGTCGTAACCACAACCAGCTGGCCCTGCTGATAGACGCCGGCGAGCTGAGTCGGAATGTCGACAACGATCGTGACCGGCGCCGAAGGCTGAAAGTCGACCAGCTGTCGATAGTCGCCCGGCTTCAGATCGCTGGCATTCTCCGTCAATTCGGCCTGGTCGGCCGCATCCCATTGGGCCGGGGCGGTCGGCGCAACCGGCACCGGCTTGACCGGCGCCGGCGCGGGCGCGCTGGTCGCGGCTGGGGCAGTCGGTGCGGCCGCGGGTGCGGACAGGGCGAAGACCGCCGCGATTGCCAGAACCGAGATGCGGGCAGCTTTGATTGGTGACACGACAGGGCCTTCCTCTGGGTCGCGTCCGGCGCGGGATGCGCCGATCGGACGGGCCTCTGTCGTGGCAGGGCCGGGGAAGGTTCACGGTGGACGATCTCGGGCGGCGATCGTGCGATGCCGCTTTGTCTGGGTCCGTCCGTTATGCGCCGATTTCTGCGACACCCTGGACGGCGTCTAAGGTCGTCAGCAGACCGTCCGCTGAGATCCCGATAGCGGACGGCCACAGGGCCGGATGTAGCCGAAACTCACGGAAAGCGCATTCGCAACCGCCAACGGATCAAGGTGCGGATACCAACTCAATCTCCGGATGAGCCTTTCCCACACTGTCCGGATCACTGGCCTCTTCTCTCCGGTTCGAAGTTTGCCTGGCGATCTGCGCAGCTGCCGGTGGGATTCGCCGCGAGAGCAGCCACCGCACCAGCTGAAGCGCGACCATCAGCACGGCGAGAATGGCGAAGGGCACAATCGCGAGGCGGGGCATCAGCGCCTGGATCGCACGGGCCAGATAAGGATTGAGGTCGAGCAGAGGCAATGAGGCGGCGAGATGCCCGATCGCCATGCCGAACAGGTAGAAGCCTGCGAGGATGGCGGCGAGCATGGCCGCGACCTTCCCGGCCCGCCGCCACGTCGCCATCGAGCTGCCGCCGGACAAGGCGCGCCATGCCTCACGCATGACGATCCAGAGAACGAGTATCGCGTAAAATATGCCACCGAGTCCGGTCGCGGGCATCCCGGGCATCTTAATGGCCCTTTTCGTAGGTAAGCAGGGCTCGGCCCATCAGGAATTCGTTCCAGAATGCGCGGAGCATGAACACCGAGTTCACCAGGCGTATCACGACGAAGCAGGGGAGGCTGAGGAGCGCGCGGCCGACCTCCCCTCGCTGATAGCTTTTGACCAGCACGGGCACCATCACCGCCGGCATATCGATCAGATAGGCAGCGAGGAACAGCGGGTGGACAAACAGTGCGAGCAACGGGATCACGAACAGAAACACGAAGCTGGCAACGAGTGAGTCCCATAAGCAGACGGTGAGTATCTGGCCCAGATAAGGCTGTCGCGCCATCTCCCGCCAGTGCTGGCGGATATTCTGGACGAAGCCGTGGGACCAGCGCTTCAGCTGTTTCGCGAGGAAGTGATAATTGTGCGGCTCGATCGGATAGCAGAGCGCTTCTTCGACAAAGCGTACCTTCCAGCCCGCCGAGTAAAGCGTCCAGGTGAGGTCCATGTCTTCGGCCAATGTGCGAGTCGACCAGCCGCCGACCTTGCGAAGCACGTCAGTGCGGTAGGCCGAGAAACAGCCGGATGAAATCAGCGGCTTGCCCAGCATGTCCTGGATCGGTTTGAAGAAGGTGAAGGCGAATAGATATTCGATATAGCGGCCGCGCTCCCAGATCGTCCGGACGTAGCGTGGCACGACCATGCCGCAGCTGGCCGCGACACCGGCGTCGGCGATCAGAGGTGCAATGATCCGCTCCACGGCGTCGGGCGCAAGCGAAGTGTCGGCGTCGATCGCGATGCAGTATTCGGTCTTGACGAAGGGCAGGGCAAAGGTCTGAGCCCCGGCCTTGGAGCCAGTATTTGCCGGCGGGCGAACGACGGTCACCCCGAGAGCACGGGCGATGTCCCCCGTGCCATCGGTGGAGAAATCGTCGACAATGATGATTTCGGCAAAGGCTCGGGTCTGTGCTTGCAAGCTGCGAATCGTATCGGCGATGCTCGACGCTTCATTGAAGGCCGGTACGATCGCGGTGATCTGGGCGGGCTCTCTCGGCTCCGACTTAGCTAGTTTTTTCAGAATCATACCCTCCGTTAGCCGCTTGCGGCAGTATCGCAAAGTCGCGGACTGACGTCCCGATCCTGACGCAACCGTGAACGAAAGCCGAAAGGTCCGGACTGTTCCACCAGGCTGGAAAGTGCTTCGAAATGGCCGCGGCGCTGACCGCGGCACCGTGGACTGAACGTCTTGGGGCCTCAAGTGAGGTCGGCAATGGGTCGAAAGCCGCCATTCTGACCCTACGGACATTGACTATTGTGCTGCCGGCCCCCGCCCTGCCGGCGTTTCGGCCTCGTCCCACACCGGCGGGCGGCCGAGGGTGTAGAGGGCAAGCGCGCCGAGCAGCATGCCGGCGATCGAGAGCTCGATGAACAAGGTGTAGCTGTCGGTGATGTCGTGGACCAGGCCGGCGAGCCAGGCGCTCATCGCCGAACCGAGCGCGATCGGGATGTAGACCAGGCCGAACAGGGCGGTGAAATGGCGCATGCCGAAATGGCGCGAGGCCAGATAGGTGATCACGTCGAGCTCGCTGCCGACGGCAAGGCCGAGCACGACGACCGCACCGATCAGCGCGGGCGTGCCGGCGCCCGGCAGCAGCAGGAAGATGCAGGCGAGGGTCGGCAGCACATAGGACAAAGCGCCGACGATGTTCGAGGGGAAGCGGTCGAGCAGCGCGCCGGTGGTGATCCGGCCGATGATCGAGAAGATGCCGACCAGCCCGACATTGGCGGCGGCGGTCATCGACGTCATGCCGCGATCCTGAAGGATCGGCGAGAGATGGAAGATCAGCCCGACCAGGGTCAGCGAATAGCAGCCGCCGGCGATCATCTGCTTGTAGAGCGCACTGCCGCGCAGCGCCTCGCGCACCGTCAGCCCGGGCAACAGCGCGGCGGCGATGCCGGTCTCCGCGGTTGTGGCCGCGGCGGCGGCCTGGCGCGCGCGGCGCTCGGCGCCGTCATTGGCGCCGCGGAAGAACAGCAGCACCGGCGGCAGGATGATCGCCGCCCAAAGCGCGCCGAGGCCGGCATAGCCGATCCGCCAGCCATAATGCTCGAGCAGCCAGGCGCTGCTCAGCGGCACCAGGCTGGAGGCGACCGCGCCGCCGCACAGGGTGATGGCGAGCGCCAGGCCGCGCGAGGCATAGAAGCGGCTGGTCACCGCGCTCGACCAGACGCTCGGCAATATGCCGCACAGCCCGAGGGAGATGACCAGCCAGAGCAGATACCAGTTGGTCAGCGTGCCGGTGGCGGTGCCGAGCAGGGAGACGCCGCCGGTCACGGTGATCACGCCGATGATGCCGATGATCCGCGGGCCGATGCGGTCGACCAGCATGCCGACGAAGACGCTGAAGATCGCGCTGATGATGACGGCGATCGACAGGCCCAGCGAGATATCCGCCCGGCCCCAGCCGAACGCCGCCTGCAGCGGCCTCATGAACACGCCGAGCGAATAGGTATGGACCGCCGCGGTCGCAGCACCTGCGGCGGCAGCGAAGGGCAGGGGCCAATAGGCGCGCCATTCGGCCGCCGCCGCCGAACTCCGCATAACGCTACATCCCCCGCCTTTTCCTCGTCATTCCCGCGAAAGCGGGAATCCAGCTGTTGGGTATATTCGGCCAGCCCGGCGTCCGCTTCCACGCGCCTACTGGATTCCCGCTTTCGCGGGAATGACGAATAAGGGGCCGGCGATCGCGCCATTTCCACCGGACGTGAATTTCGGCATGCTGGGCCGGCTTCGCCCGGGAGGTCGCATGATCACGCGCTTCGACAATGACCGGCTGACGCGGGTGACCGGCGACGCGCCGATGGGCCGGCTGATGCGGGAAAATTACTGGATTCCTTTCGCCCGCAGCGAGGCGATCGCGGCCGGCGCCAAGCCGCAGCGCATCCGGCTCTTGGGTGAGAATTACGTCGCCTTTCGCGGAGAGGATGGCCAGGTCGGGCTGCTCGACGAGCATTGCCCGCATCGCCGCGCCTCGCTGCTGCTGGCGCGGATCGAGGACTGCTCGCTGCGCTGCATCTATCACGGCTGGCGGATGGACCGCACCGGCCGCGTACTCGAGGTGCCGTCGGAAGGATCGCGCTCGGCGGCGTTCGCCGCGCGGGTGAAGACCAACACCTATCAGCTGCTCGAGGGCGGCGGGCTGGTCTGGGCGTTCCTCGGCAAGGGCAAGGCGCCGCCGCCGCCGCCGATGCCGTTCATGGCGCGGCCCGAAGGCAGCCGCTGGTGGACGCGTACGGTCGTCGCGTGCAACTGGCTGCAGGGCTTCGAGGGCGCGCTCGACAGCTATCATCTCAACTGGCTGCATCTCGGTTGGCCGGTCGGCGGACGGCGCGACGTCGTGCCGCCCGATCCGCCGCGCTATGAGATCGAGCCGACCGATTACGGGATGCGCACCGCGGCGGTACGCAAGCCGGATGACGCAACGGTGCATTTCCGCGTCGCCGAATATGTCGCGCCGTTCTACGCGCTGGTCGCGGGGCGGCAGCCGACGATTCCGACCGACTGTTCGATCTTCATCTCGGTGCCAGTCGACGACGAGAATCATCTGCTGTTCTTTGGCTATTGGGACGAGGTCGGGCCGCTCGAGCTGGACGAGAAGAATTTTCCGCCGACGCTCGATCCCAATGATCTCGTGCCCGATGGCGGCAATTGGGAGAATGGCTGGCGTCAGGATCGCGATGCGATGGCCGAGGGCCATTTCAGCGGCTTCACCCGGAGCGTGCTCGACGAGGATGTCTCGGTGCAGCTGAGCATGGGGCCGATCGTCGATCGCTCGCTGGAGAATATCGCGTCGACCGATCTCGCCATCGTCCGCATGCGGCGGCATCTGCTGTCGCTGCTCGATCGCTTCGAGTCCGGCGTACCGATTGACGGCGCGCTTCACGCCTATGCGCGTGGCGGCCATCTGCCCTTCGCCAAGGTCGCGCCGGCCGGCGCGGACTGGCGCGAGTCCGGCAAGCGCGATCCGGTGTCCGCCTAAGACGAATCGCGCAGCGCACTGCGTTGGACGTTCAACCTGCGGCGAAAAGAACCTTCAGCGCGTAACCAATTGCAGAGCAATGACTCTTTATTTTCGGCCTCCGTGCTTGCGAGGAACTCCGGTGGTCCGCCGTATGTTGAGTCAGTGCGAGTGGGCTCGAACCTCACTTTATGGAGTCCATCATGCGCAAAGCACTTATCCTAACAGTTGCCGGCGTCGCCTCGATTGTGGCGTTCTCAGCCCCGGCCACCGCCCGCGATGGCTGCGGCAACGGCTGGCATCGTGATCGTTACGGGGCTTGCCGCGCCAACCACGATAACCGGCGATATTATCGCTCGCGCGATGCCTATTCTTATGATCGCGGCTACGGCGCGGATGATCGCGCCTTCTATCCCGAGACAGGTACCTTCTACGAGGGTCGCGGTTACTGGAACGGCGACCAGTACTACATGAATCGTAGCGGGAATGGTCGCGGCTACCGCTATTGGTAGAAAGATTCGGTGAGGCCCTGCCGCGGGCTATCCGCGGCGGGGCCTCCGCTACGCCAGTCCCAGCGCCGCATAGGATGGGTCGGTCTTGTCGAAGCTGCCCTGGACGAAGCCGGCACCCCTTTGCCATTCGTTTTCGACCCGCATCGTGTACGACCATTCGCAGGTGCAGACGCGATCGCTGATCTTCCATTTGTCGTCATGGCGCTCGAGCTGGTCGACATAGCGCCCGCCCATCATGTCGACGATGCGAACCTCGCCGTCCATGCGGGCGATCGTCGCGTTGAAATAGGTCTCGGCCCCCGCCTTGTCGCCATCGATGCGGATGGTCGACTGGCCGAGCAGGTGCGACATGGTGTCGTACTGGTCGTGAGAGTCGCAGACGAATTTGGCGAGGTCCTGGCCGGTGCCCTGAAACAGGCCGTGATTGTCCCAGGCGCCGGGCAGGTAGACCTCGGCGATGCGCGGCCCGTCGCCGCGGTCGCAGCCATGGACATATTGATGCAGCACATCGAGGATGTCCTGGCGGTCGATCAGCGCCTGCAATCTCGGGTCCATCGGTGTCTCCTCGTCACAGTAGATTGCGGCCTCAGCGCCAGACGAGCGGCAGCGCCTCGACGTGGATGACGTTGCTCAGGAAAAAGGGCACGTCGAAGCCGGGCGCGATGCGGAATTCCGGAATCGTCTTGACGAAGGTGTCGATCGCCGCCTGCAGCTCGCGGCGGGCGAGATGCTGGCCGAGGCAGCGGTGGAAGCTGTGGCCGAGCGTGACATGGGTCGGGCGGCGGTCGAACCGGATCTCCTGGGGATCGTCATAGGCCTCGGGATCGCGCGCGGCGAGCGCGGTGTTCATGATCACGAAGTCGCCCGGCATCATTTGCTCGCCGGCGATTTCGACCGGCTTGATGCAGATGCGGGTGGTCGAGACCGCGGCATAGGCGCGCAGCAGCTCCTCGACCGCGACGACGTTTTCCTGGGCGCTCGCGGCGCGCATCGCCTGCTGATGCTCGGGGTGCGTCGCGAGATGATAGAAATGGAGGCCGAGGTTCGACGTGACCGTGTCGAGGCCGCCGAGATAGAGGTTGAAGGTGAAGCCGAACAGCTCGTCGTCGGTCCACGGCCGGCCGTCGATCTCCAACGCCAGCGATTGGCTGATCATGTCCTCGCCGGGTTCGCGCCGGCGTTGCTCGATCGTGTCGAGCAGCAGCGTCCTGATCTCGCGCAGTGCGGCGGTGCGCATCTCGACACTGGTGCCGTGGATCAGCTTCTGCTCCCAGTCGTAGAACTGCTCGAGCCGGTCCTGCGGCAGGCCGACCATGTCGAGGAAGATCGAGATCGGGAAGTGGATCGCGAAATCGCGGATGAACTCGCATGCGCCGCGATCCCTGATCCGGTCGACATACGTCCGCGCCCGCTCGCGCACCTTCTCGTCCAATGCCATCATCCGGCTCGGCGAGAACATCGGCGTCACCGCGGCGCGGAACGCCGTATGCGCCGGCTGATCGACCTCGGCCGGCAGCACGTCCCAATCCTCGCCGAGCAGCTGGGCAAAGCCGCTGCCGGCGCGGACGCTGAAATGTTCGGCGTCGGCGTAGATCCGCTTCAGATCGGCGGCGCGGCGGACGACCCAGCCGGGCTGCTGGAACATGATGTTGTCGGCGTAAAAGGCGGCCGGCCCGCGATGGATCTCGGGGATGATCGTCTCATAGGGATTCTCATGGACCGTGATCCGGTCGAACAGCACGCAATGCCGCACCCGGGCGGGGTCGACATGGGGCGGCGGGGTGAAGACAGCGGTCGCCATGGTCGCCGAGCATAGCCGACAAGCGGATCGCGGCAATGTCCTAGGTGGCGGCGAGGCCCAGCCGGTCCTCGTCGGTGTAGACCTGGAAGCGCGTCAGCGTCACCGGCCCGAAGGTCGTGGTCAGCGCGACATCGGTGGCGTCGCGACCGCGGGCCATCAGGATGCGGCCGCGGCGGGGATAGTTGTGGCGGGCGTCGAAGACGAACCAGCGGCCGTCGAGATAGACCTCCATCCAGGCCGAGAAATCCATCTCGCCGACGATCGCCGGCAGGTCCATGTCGCCCATATAGCCGGTGCAATAGCGCGCCGGGATGTTCATGCAGCGGCATAGCGCGATGGCAAGATGGGCGTAGTCGCGGCAGACGCCGGCGCGCTCCTCATGGACGTCCCAGGCGGATTTGGTCGGGCGTGCGGTCTGATAGTCGAAGCGGATTCGCTCGTGGACATAGGCGGTGATCGCCTGGACCATGCCCCATCCGGGGGTGTAGCCGCCAAAGGTCGTCCAGGCGAGCGGCAGCAGCCGGTCGGTCTCGCAATAGCGGCTGGCGAGGAGATAGAGCAGCACATCGTCGGGCAGCTCGTCGACCGGCAGCGCCCGCGCGCCCGGCACGATGGCGTCGGGCGCGAAGGGGTCGTCGATGACGAAGCCGGTCGAGATGGTGATGCCGCCGCTCGGGATGATCAGCCGGGTGCAGACATTGCCGAAGCTATCGACATAGTCGTAGATCGGCACGTCGGGCTGGGTCATGATCCGCTGGGCGGTGCGCAGATCCTTGTTGCGTGACGAATGGATGCTGAGATTGGCGAGCATCGGCACCGGCTGGTCGGTGGCAAAGGCGATGTCATAGCCGGCGCGGATCAGCATCGTTCAGGCACTCGGCTGATCGGCAGGTCGTTCAATCCTTCGCGCCGCGCAGGCGCCAGTCCATGCCGGGCAGCTTGACCATCTCGCGCTCGCAGACCGCGCAACGCGTGACGAAATAGCCGCGTTCCCAATGGCTCGCCTTGGTGTCGGGCTCATGGCGACCGAAGAGCGAATGGAAGTTCATATGTCGTTGGCGGTGCGCGCCATCCGCTCGGCCGCGGCGACCGCATCCCTGGCGCTGGAATAGCGGTAGCCGCCAACCTCGAAGATGTCGGCCGGGATGCGAGTGATGCCCAGCGTGGCAAGCTGCGCGTCGGTCACGGCGGGCGGCGCGGAGGTGGATTCGGTCATGGTCTGTCTCTCCGGTCGGTCAGGCGTCAGAACTGGCGATCGCGTGTCCATGACTGGACGTCGCGCTCGGCATCGGGCCGGGACACGCTGGTGCGGTCCTTGACCAACGAGACAAGTTGGGCCTCGGTCTTGATGGTCGAAGCGTCGAACAAGGTGATGAACGGCCAGCGCTCGCGCGCCTCGGCCATGTAGCCTCGCTTGCGTGCGACCGTCTCGGCGCTCTCGCCGCCACTAAAGCCGAACATCGCTCGGCTCCTCGGCACCGGCACGCAGCGCCGCCCGCAACGGCACGTCCTCTTCGTTCCATTCGGCCTGGGCCGCTTCAGCTCGAGCGCGGATGTTATTGGCCATGCGCTCCAGCATTTCGGCGCGCGCCGACCAGCTCGCCGCGCTCAGCTCAAAGCGGTGACGGACATTGTCGTTTTCGGCCGCCGCGGCAGCCAGCTGGTCGGCTTCGGCGCGTTCGGCGCACCAAGCGGCGGTGTCGTGCGGTTGTCGGCGGTGCTGAACCCGGGGGAGCTGATCGGCCATGGCGCTGTCCTGCTGGAGCAAGCGGGAGCACGAAACCGTCTCTCAGTCACAGGATGCTTGCGGGCAGATCAGGTGATTGCCCAATATAGGCACAATTCCGCGGAATTACGAGGGGGATTCCCATATAGACCGCTTTTTCACCCGATGTGACGCTTAAGCGAGCCGTCGCAAGAGCGATTCTCTCCGGTCCAAATCTAACACAGAGGAAGACAAACTCTAATAACAACTTGCCACGGATTGTTATTATGCGAGTGACGATTTTAGTCTGAATGTCATAATTTAGAGATGTGTTTTTGGCGAATGAATATAAGTCGTGCCCTAATAAATGGAGTGCACGCTTGTATATTATATGGTTCGGTGCCATCTCTTGACTTACGCGGCGGCGGTTGACGCATCGGGAGCCGGCCTTCATGACCATGTCCGCAGAATTTTGTCGTCTCCAGGCCGCTCTTCAGCAGCAACGCGCAGACGAGTCCCCGCTCGACAATGTTCGCCGGATCGCGGTTCTCGCGGCTTCGACATGGGAAGGCGAGGCGCTGGCAGCCGAACGCCGCGAGCGCCGGCGGCTCGTCGCGCGCGCGGCGACCGAGGCCAAGCAGCATGCCCGTGATCATAGTGTCCCGAGCGAGAATCCCGACTGCGGCCTTGCGGCCGAGCAGGCATTGGCGGATCAGTCCATGGCCGTTCGATGGGCGTGAAGCTCGCGATCCCGATCACCGATCGCGCGATTCCCTGGACCAGCCATGCCAAGTTTCTGGAGATCGGGCGGGAGGGCCATTTCAGCGGCAATCTGCGAGACTGCATCGCCCGCTATCGCGAACTCAGCCCGGATCGCAGAGGCATGGCGATGATCATCTCCGACGTGCTGGTACCGACAGGCCGGGGCCTGCCCGCGGTTCGCAAGCTGGAACCGCGCGATATGGATTCCCTGCTCGAAGCGTTTCACGCGGAGGACCGCGGCCGCGATGGCGGCGGTACGGATGATGAGGCGTTAGCCGTGACCGAGCCTGGCGGCTTGCCTCGCTAAGCTCCTCGCGCCTGCATCGGAGGCTGCGCATGACCACGATCAGATTGCCCGTCGTCGACGATCCCAGCCCGAACGAAGACGCAATCATGCGCCACAGCAGCTCGCTGTTCAGCGGGAATGATGACGAAAACCTCGCCTGTGGCCGATGCGGCGCGGTCGTGGCCCGCAGAGTGTCGACGCGCACGCTTTATCGCCGGACCCGCAGCAAGAGCGCGCGGCTGCTGCTGGTCTGCGCGTGCGGCGCCTATAATCTCCTGCACGTCCAGTGCTTGCCTCCATCGGCGTCCAGCCGTGCCGCCTAAGCCGGCCCCAATGCCGTGGTCGACGCCTCCGTCCGGCCGTGGCGCCACCACCTGTGGCTGGTGTGGACGATCAATCTACGGTCCGGCGGTACCCTGCAGTCTGGCTGATCACCAGGCTCTCCGCGAGATGATCACGCGCCCGGGCGCTGGCGACCGTTGTGAATATGAAGCAAGAACCAGAGGCATTATCCCAGGCCCGGCCAGCTGACCCGCGACAAGCGTGAAGGCGGAGTAGGCGTACGGCGCGGGCCAATCGGAAGAACTATCGCCTGTCTATTTCGTCGATCATGTGGTAAGAAAAATAATCGCGCGAATCTCTACTTGGTAGGCCATGCGCGGCTGAGAGACATATTGAGCTCCCGCTTACACAAAGAGGGAGCGTCTCATGGATATCAATTACATCTACTATCGCCAGCAGGTCTCGCAATTCATGGCCGATACGGCCTCATCTCTCGAAGCACGTCATGCGCACCAGGGTTTGGCGGACGCCTATCGCTCGCAGATGGACGACGCAAAGACGTCTGAGATGCCCGAGGCGTAACGCCAGATTGCTTGACTGGGGCACAGTGTGAATGAATCGCCGGAACTCGCGTCGGAGCCGCTCAGCGCGCGCGAGCAGGAAATTCTCGAACATCTGGCTGCGGGACGAACCGCCAAGGAAGTAGCCCGCGCCTTGCTCATCGCACCACGCGCGGTCGAGCGACACATGGCGAGCATGCGCCTGAAGATGCGGGCGCGAAACACCACGCACATGATCAGCTCGGGTTTTGTGAGTGGCGCCTTGCGCGTCGCTTGAGACCTGTGCGGGCCGATCCGTCCCAGCTTTCGAATTTCAGAGCCCAAGCTCGCTGAGCCCCGGATGGTCGTCGGGCCGGCGACCAAGCGGCCAGCGGAACAGGCGATCGGCCTCGGCGATCGGCAGGTCGTTGATGCTGGCGATCCGCCGGCGCATCAGGCCGCGTTCGTCGAACGACCAATTCTCATTGCCGTAGGAGCGGAACCAGTTGTCGCTGTCGTCACGCCATTCATAGGCGAAGCGCACGGCGATGCGGTCGTCGTGAAACGCCCAGAGTTCCTTGATCAGCCGATAATCCAGCTCACGGGCCCATTTGCCGGCGAGGAAGGCGGCGATCGCCACGCGGCCGGTGATGAACTCGGCGCGATTCCGCCATTGACTGTCGGCGGTGTAGGCGAGCGCCACGCGCTCGGGATCGCGGCTGTTCCAGCCGTCCTCGGCGGCACGGACCTTGGCAGCGGCGCTGTCCGCGGTGAACGGCGGCAGCGGCGGGCGTTCGGCGTCCATGATCGCCCCTATCGCGACAGGCGGCTGTGGCCGGTGTCGACCTTGACGTTGGCGCTCAGCCCGGCGCTGAGCGGCAGGCCGGTGGGCACGTCGTCGATGGCGATCTCGATCGGCACGCGCTGGACGACCTTGACCCAGTTGCCGGTGGCGTTCTCGGCCGGCATGATCGAGAAGCTGCTGCCGGTGCCCGGGCTGAAGCTGGCGAGATGGCCGTTGAGCTTATAGTCGGGGAAGGCGTCGATCCTGACCGTCGCCGGCTGGCCGACCCGCATGTAGCGCAGCTGATCCTCCTTGAAATTGGCCTGGACCCAGAAGCGCAGCCCCGACAGCACGAGCACCGGTTTGCCGGCGGTGACGTAATTGCCGACCTGGAGCTGGTGGACGCGGGTGACGATGCCGTCCTGCGGCGCGCGCACCACCGTGTCGTCGAGCGCGATGCGGGCCTTGGCGAGATTGGAGGCGGCGCGGCGCACCATCGGCTGGTGCTCGGCCGGCGCATCGATCCGATTCGACAGCCGGGCGCGCAGGCTCTCGGCCTTGGCGCGGGCGGCAAGCACGGCGTTATGCGCGGTGCGGGCGTCGGCGACCGCCTGGTCATATTGCGAGCGCGACGAGATGCCCTCGCCGAGCAGCGCCTTCTGCCGCGCTTCTTCCGATTTGGCGAAGACCGAGCGGCTGACCGCGCCTTCGACCTCGGACATCGCCTCCTGAAAATCCGCGCGGATCGACCCGACCTCGGTGCGCGCGCTGGCGAGCTGCGCCTCGGCCTCGGCGGTGTCGGCCTCGAAATCATCCGGCTTGATGCGGAACAGCAGCTGGCCCCTGGTGACGCGCTGGTTCTCGGTCACCTCGACCGCGATGACCTTGCCGCTGACGCTGGCGGCGACCGCGACCATGCCGGTCTGCAGCGAGGCGTTCTCGGTCGATTCATAGCGGCCGCCGGTCAGGTAGATCCAGGCGGCGATCAGGACGGCGAGGATCGGAATCCCGATCAGGAGCTTGCGGCGCAGCCGGGCGCGACTGCCCGCGTGGGCGAGATCCTCGCTTTCCTCCTCGCTTCTGACGACACCGAACTCGTTCATGCCCCAACCTCGACGATCGGCTCCTGCGCGCCCTGCGAGGGCTTCGGCTTCCGTAGCAGGAAGACCAGCGGCAGGAGAACCGCCGCGATCCCGGTCAGCAGCCAGAAATCGTTCACATAAGCCACCATGCGCGCCTGTCGCGTGATTTCGGCATTGAGCGCGATCACGCCCTGGACCGTATCCGGCAAGAGATTGCCGGGCAGGAAGGTGCCGAAGAACGGATTTTCCGGAATAACATGGCCGGCGATCGAGGCGTGCATCGTCTGCGTGTTGAAGATGGTCAACGCCTGGATCATGGCGATGCCGATGCTGCCGCCGATGTTGCGCGAGAGATTGGACATGGCGGATGCGTCGGGGCGAAGATGCTGTGGGATGGTGGCGAAGCCGAGCGTCGTTAGCGGCACGAAGATGATGCCTTGGCCGATGCCCTGGAGGATGGTCGCGAAGACGATCCGGTCGCCGGACATCGACAGGTCGAACCTCGACATCTCCCAGAAGCCCCAGGTGATGAAAGCGACACCGATGCCGACCAGCAGCCGGCGGTCGACCAAGGGCTCGATCCGTCCCATTATCGGCAGCACCGCGAGCATCACCAGGCCGCGCGGCGCGCTGAGAAATCCTGAATGGATTGCGGAATAGCCGAGCAGGTCCTGCATCATCAGCGGCAACAGCGAAAAGCTGCAAAACAGCAGCATCGAGAAGAAGAAGCTGAACACCGTGGCCGTGTTGAAATTGCGATCCCTGAACATACTGCGCGGAAACAGCGGGTGGGCGCTGGTGAAGCTGTGGGCGAGGAACATCGCGAAGGCGGTCGCCGCGATGCCGGCCTCGATGCAGATTTCGGGCGAGGAGAACCAGTCCTTGGTCGTGCCGCGGTCGCACATCAGCTGAAAGCAGGTGAGCGCGATTGCCAGGGTGCTGAAGCCAAGGAAATCGAACGGACGCCGCCGGGCGGGCTCGCTCGGGAGATAATACCACAGCAGCCCCAGCGCGAAGATCCCGGCAGGGAGATTGATGAGAAAACACCAGCGCCAGGAGAAATCCTCGGTGAGATAGCCGCCGAAGACCGGACCGATCACCGGCGCGACGACGACCGACATGGTGAACAGCGCCATCGCCCGCGCATGGCGCGACGCCGGGTTGATGTTGAGCAGCACCGCCTGGGCGAGCGGCGTTATCGGCGCCGCGGTGATCCCCTGCAGCATCCGGAACAGAACGATCTCGGTCAGGCTCGTCGCCATGCCGCAGAGCATCGAGGCGATGGTGAAGCCGGCGATGCTGGCGAGCAGCATCGGCCTGATCCCGAAGCGGGAGGCCAGCCAGCCGCTCAGCGGAGTCATCACCGCTGTGGTGACCATATAGGCGGTCAGCACCCAGGTTATCTGCTCGGGCGAGGCCGAGAGATTGCCTTGCATATGCGGCAGCGAGACGTTGACGATGGTGATGTCGAGCGCATTCAGCCCCGTCGCCAGCACGACGCCGACCGTGATCGGGCCGCGGTGGACGGCGCCGCCGGTCACGGCCCGGCGGCCGGCAAGGGCGCGCAAACCCATCATCGGCTGTTGGGCGGAGGGGAGAAGGGTAGGGCGGCCATCGCCCGCCGTGGTATCGTCGGGCGGGGCCGGCGGCAAATCTTGCCGGGATTTAACGCGGGATTACATTGCGTCGGCTCCCCTTGCGTCCATCATACCGGGGGGATAGCAGCGGCTGATGCGATCCGACGCAGCGCCACCGACCAGCGTCTCGCTGACATCCTATCTGGAACCTGTTTCGGCGCGTTTCGATCCCGCCGGGACGCATCTCATCGGCGTGCTTCGCGGCGAGGGCGTCGGGCCGGAGGTGGTCGCGGTCGCGCTCGATTTGCTGGCGATATTGTCGCGCCACAGCTCGCGCCGGATCGAGCTGCGCGAGGGCGGGGAGATCGGGGTCCCGGCCAAGGCGGCGGTCGGGCGCTGTCTTTCGGCCGAGGTCTCGGCCTTCGCCGCCGAGATCTTCGGCGAGGGCGGAGTGCTGTTCTGCGGCCCGGGCGGCGACCGCTTTGTCTATGAGCTGCGCGAGGAATTCGACCTCTATTGCAAGTTCACCCCGATCCAGCCCTGGGCCGAGCTGCGTCAGGCCGGGTCGATCAAGCCCGAAATCCTCGACGACGTCGATATCCTCGCCGTGCGCGACAATATGGAGGGCATCTACCAGGGGCAGTGGGAGAGCGCGACCGACGCCTCGGGTCATGCGGTCGCCCGCCACCGCTTCCATTACAGCGCGCCGGTCGTCACCAAGCTGATGACGATCGCCTTTCGCGCCGCCGCACTCCGGCGCAAGCGGCTGCATGTGATCCTCAAGCCGGGCGGCGTGCCGTCGATTTCGGCGCTCTGGCGGTCCTGCTATCAAAGCCTTGCCGGTCAGTTCGGCGAGGTCGAGGTCGTCGAGCAGGAGATCGACAATGCGGTCTATCAGCTGGTGACCTATCCGCGGCAGTTCGACGTGATCATCTCGCCCAATCTGTTTGGCGATGTGATGGCCGATTGCGCCTCCGCGCTGCTCGCCTCGCGCGGGCTGTCCTATTCGGGCAATTTCAACGCGCGCGGCCATGCCGCCTATCAGACCGGCCACGGCGCCGCGCGCGACATCGCCGGCCTCAACCTGGCCAATCCGACCGGCCAGATCCTGTCGCTGGCGATGATGCTGCGCGAAAGCTTCGCCTGGCCGCAGGCGGCGGAGAAGCTGGTCGCGGCGGTCCGCGCGGTGCTGGCGGGCGGGACCTGCACCAGCGATGTGATGATGCCCGGCTGCCGGCTGACCGGGACGGCCGAGTTCGGCAAGGCGGTGGCGGACCAGCTCGCGGCGAGCCTCGACGGCGAGCGGATCTGAGCATGGCGACCGCGCTGCTGCTGGTCGACACGCAGCGCGATTATTTCGAGCGGGCCGATCTCGCGCCGAGCGCCGATGTCGTCACCGCGGCGATCGCGCAGCTGCTCGCGGCGTTTCGCGCGCGCGGCGCCCCGGTCCTGCACAGCCACACGCTGGTCGCGGCGGATGGCGCGGATGCGATGCCGCATTGGCGGCGCTCGGGCCGCATCTGGTGCCGGGCGGGAACCGCGGGGGCGCTAGCGCCCGACGCGCTGGCGCCGCTGGGCCATGAGCCGCTGCTGACCAAGCGCTTCTACAGCCCGTTCGAGACTCCCGAGCTGCTGCGGCTGCTGCGCGCGCAGCGCATCGCGCGGCTGGTCATCGCCGGGCTCTACACCCATGCCTGCGTGCGCTCCGCGGCGATCGATGCCTATGCCAATGGCTTTGAGGTATGGCTGCCCAGCGACGCGATTGCCTCCTATGATCCGGCGCATGCGGCGATGACGCTCGACTGGCTCGACGGCCGCGCCGCGCAATGCCTGGCGTCGGATCGGATTCTGGCAATGCTGGACGAGGGGCGATGACGGTCATCTGGGAGCACCGCAGCCCATGCGACTGGTCTGTGGTCCTTGACGAATACCCGCTCGCGCGCGCGACCGAGGTGATCAACGCATTCGAGCGCGCCGAGCGCGGCCTGCGCTGGTGGCAGGCGGTGCCGCCGCGCGAACGCATTGCGCGAATTCGCCAGCTGATCGCGGCGATCAGGGCGAATGCCTTCGACTGGACCGAGCATCTCATTCGCGAGGTCGGCAAGCCGCGCGGCGATGCGGAGGGCGAGCTGGCCTACGGCACCGCGCTGCTCGATGCCGTCTGCGCGCAATATGAAAGCGATATCGACGATGGCGCGGGTCATCTCCGGCTGCGCCCGCATGGTCTGGTCGGGCTGATCACGCCGTGGAACAACCCCTTCGCCATTCCCTTCGGCAAGATCATCCCGGCGCTGATCTACGGCAATGGCGTGGTGTGGAAGCCAGCGCTGCCGGCCCATGGCCTCTCGCGGATCATGTTTCGAAGCCTCGACGAGGCCGGGCTTGGCGAGGCGGTGGCGCTGGTCCCTGGCGATGCGGTGACGGGCAAGCTGCTGCTCGACTATCCCGACCTTGCGGCGGTGAGCTTCACTGGCTCGGTCGATATCGGGACACAGGTGGTCAATCACTGCCATGCGCGGGCGATCCCGGTGCAGGGCGAGCTCGGCGGCAATAACGCCGCGATCATCCTCGCCGACGTCGATGTCGAGACGGTCGCCGCCGATCTCGCGCCGGCGATGTTCAGCTTCTCGGGTCAGCGCTGTACCGCGATCCGGCGGCTGATCGTCGAGCGCGCGATTGCGCCCCGGTTCGGCGAGGCGATATCGGCCGCGGTGACGACGCTACGCGCGGGCATGCCCGCGGCGCGGGAGACTCAGATCGGCCCGGTCATCTCGCGCGAGCGACAAGAGTGGCTGCTCGAGGTCATTGCCGGCAACTTGGAGCGGGGTGGGCGGCTGCTCGCCGGCGGCGGCGTGCCCGTCGGCGTTCCCGAGGCAGGCTGCTGGGTCGCTCCGACGATCATCGCCTGCGAGCATCATGGCGCGTCGGTGATGCAGACCGAGCTGTTCGGGCCCGTCGCGGGGCTGGTCGTGGCGGAAGACTTCGACGAAGCGCTGCAGCTGCACAATGCGACGAGCTACGGCCTGCTCGGCGCGATCTTCACCCATGACCGGGACCATGAAGCGCGCTTTCTCGACCAGGCGCAGGCGGGCATCCTCTCGGTCAACCAGGCGCGGCCAGCCTTCGCATCGTCCGGCCCGTTCCTCGGCTGGAAGGCATCGGGTCACGGCCCGCCCGAGCATGGGCGCTGGAACCGTGATTTCTATGCGCGGCCGCAGGCGGTCTATAACGCGACCGCGGCGCGGTGATCGTCAATCACATCTACCGCTGGGCGGCCGAGCAGCCCGACAAGCTGGCGCTGATCCACAACGACCAGCCGGTCAGCTATGCCGACTTCGCCCGCGACATCGACGCGGCGCGGCGCTTTCTTGCGCAGCACGAAACGCCGGTCGGCATGATCGCGGTGGTGCTGGTGCATCACTATGTCCGCCAATGGTGCGTCGTGCTGGCGCTGCGCAGCCTCGGCATGGACACGATCTGCGTCGAGACGCTGGAGGATGTCGAGGTCCTCGGGCTTACCACGATCGGCGCGATCGTCATCGCAGCGGAGGACGCGGCGCGCCTCAAGATCACGCGGCCGAAGGCCTTCGGCCGGCGGATCATCACCGTGCCGGACAAGGCCTGGCGGCGCGTGCCGGGCGAACCGCCAGCGCCGATCGACGATGCGGCGCGTCCCTATGGCGGTCATATCCTCTACACCTCGGGCACGACCGGCGATCACAAGAAGGTGCTGAAGGAAGGCGCGCATGAGGATGCGCTGGTCGAGCGCTGCGTCACCTATCGCCATATCACGCCGGATTCGATCGTCCCTATGCTGACCTTCGGGCTGTGGAGCGGGATCGGCTTCAAGCAGCCACTGTCGGCCTGGCGCGCGGGGGCGACGGTGGTCGCGGACCAGACCGAGGACGTCTTCCGCAACGTCTTTCGATACCAGCCGACCTTGCTGTCGATGCCGCCGGGCATGGCCTTCGATCTCATCGCCCAGACCGCAACCGTGCGCCGGCCGGCGACCATGCCGCTCGCCAATCTCGCCGGCGGTTTCGTTTCGCCAAAGCTGCTCAAGGCGCTGCGCAATGCGAAGTTCGACCGGATCATGGTCAGCTATGGCGCGACCGAATGCAGCCATATCCTGCGCTCGTACGTCGAGGAGGAAGACGGGATCCTGTGGCTCGCGCCGATCGCCGATCGCCATGTCGAGATCGTCGACGAGGATGGACGCGCATGCGCGGCGGGTGAGGAAGGCGTGCTTCGCGTCGCGTTGCTCGACCAGGATGCGCATGGCTATCTCGACGATCCGGAGATCAGCGCCAGCGTGTTCCGCGAGGGCTGGTTCTATCCCGGGGATCTCGCGGTGCGGCGCGAGGATGGTCGCATTCGCATTCTCGGCCGCGCCGGCGATGTGCTCAATCTGCGTGGCACGAAGATCGCCGCGGCGCCGATCGAGCAACAGATGCGCCAGCTGCTCGACGTCGAGAATGTCTGCCTGTTCCAGGGCGTCGATGCCGGCGGGCTCGAGGAGCTGGTCGTGGCGATCGAGGCCGCAGCGCTGCCGGCGCAGGCTTTGATCGACCGCGTCACCGCCCATTTCCCAACCTTCGAGCGGGTCCGTTTCGCGCCCGTCCCGCAATTCCCCCGGACCAGCGCGGGCATGCAGAAGATCAAGCGGCTCGAGCTGCGCAATATGGTCTTCGGCGCAGGGCTGGGGGCGACCGGCTAGCCTGCCGGCGCGACCGGCGCGCTGGCGAAATAGCGTCTCGCTTGTCACCAGGGCCCTTGGCGTGGCTAGATCGATCCGCCGCTGAAGCCCTGGCGGCGCAATAGGCAGGCCGAGACCGGGGAGCGCCGTGAGGATCGATCGCGAGAATGCCGATGAGCTGCTGTGCACGACACGGGCGGTGCGCAAGCGGCTGGACCTGACCCGGCCGGTGCCGCGCGAGCTGATCCTCGAGTGCATTGGCATCTCGCAGCAGGCACCGACCGCATCGAACAGCCAGGGGTGGCGCTGGATCATCGTCACCGAGCCCGAGCGCAAGAAGGCGCTCGCCGAGGTCTATCAGTCGGTCGCGGGGAGCTATTTCCCCGCCGAGATTGCCAAGCTCGAGGCTGAAGGCGAAATGCAGACGGCGCGGGTCTACAGCGCCGCCGCCTATCTCACCGAGCATCTGCATGAGGTGCCCGCGATCGTCATTCCCTGCCTGCTCGGACGGCCGCCGATGGACAGCCTGCTCAGCGCAACCAGCTTCTTCGCCTCGATCTATCCCGCCGTGTGGAGCTTCAACCTGGCGTTGCGCGCGCGCGGGCTGGGGACGGTGCTGACGACGTTCCACCTCGCGCATGAGTCGGATGCCGCCAAGGTGCTCGGCATTCCCGAGGGCGTGACCCAGGCCGCCCTGCTTCCCGTCGCCTATACGATCGGCGACGATTTCTCGCGGGCGACGCGCCCGGCGCCCGAGACCATCACCTTCTTCGAGCAATGGGACCAACAGGCCTCGACGACGCCGACCGAACTGCGTCTGCGCAAGGACCATGATGCCGATACGGAACGGTTGAGCTAGCGATCGCTGGAGACCGGCGCCCAACCTCAAATCAGGCGGCTGCCGATCATCATGAGCAGATAGGCGGCAAGTGCTACTGTGCAGGCAAAGCTCGGCAGCGCAATCATCCAGACCGGGCCGTGATCCGCGGCGGCGGCTTCGACGGCGGGCTGGTTCCGCTCGCTCCGTGAAGCCTGTCCTGATCGCCTGGGATCGGTCATGCCAACGCCTCTGTCGCTGGCGACTATTGCTAGTGGAAGATGGTAACCGGCAGGTTAATTTCGCAGCCAAGGGCGGGAACGGTCTCGCCCACGAGGTTGAAGGTGGAGGACGACATGGGTGACAAGACGGAACGCGCGGCTGAGATCGTCAAGCAAATGGCGGGGCCGCCGGCTGCTCAGAGTTTTACCGTGTCGAAGTCCGCTTTCGCGGAGGAGATGAGCGATATCCTGAGGGTGAATTGCATGGAGGGGCTGTGGGCGAGGGACGGCCTTGACCTGCGCACGCGCAGCCTGATCAACGTCGCGCTGTTGCTCAGCCAGCGCGATCACGCCCCGCTTGCCTTCCATGCGCCCGCGGCGATCCGCAACGGCGCAACCGTCGCCGAGCTGGAGGAGGTGATCTATCACGTGACCGGCTATTCCGGTTTTCCGGCGGGGGTCACCGGGCGCGAGGTGATCGCCGAGGCCTTGACCAAGGCCGGGATGATCGACTGACCGACCCAAGACACGGAGCGGAGGGAAGCCGTCATGTTCGCCGATCTGGGTGAGGTGCGGCTGTTCTACACGGATGAGGGCCGGCGCGCGCCGCCGATCCTGTTTGTCCACGGCTATTCCTGCGATTCCCACGACTGGATGTGGCAGCTGCCGCATTTCGCCCGGTCTCACCGGGTGATCGCGGTGGATCTGCGCGGACATGGGCGTTCCAGCGCTCCGGCCGAAGGCTATGAGTCGAAGGTCTTCGCCGCGGATGTCGCCACGCTGCTGCAACGGCTCGAAACCGGACCGGTGATCGCCGTGGGGCATTCGATGGGTTGCAATGTCGTCAGCGCACTGGCTGTCGAGCATCCCGCATCGGTGACGGCCGCGGTCTGCGTCGATCCAAGCTATCTGATCTCGGATGAGGCCCATGCGGGCGTTCAGGCGGTGCGCGATGCGATGAAGGCCGACCCCGTCGCCACCGTGCAATCGCTGCTCGGCAACAGCTACGCGCCGGCGTCGCCGCCGCATCTGAAGAGCTGGCACCTGCGCCGTGTCGCCGGCGTCCCGGAGCATGTCCTGTACCAGGCGATGTACGGCCGGGGTTCGCTGTCGCACGGGTCGGTGTCGGAGCTCTATTTGCGGCGTCGCCAATGCCCGGTTCTGACCATCTACGCGAAAGAGGATCTTGTCGCGGCGGAGGCAGCGCTGTTTTCCGATCCGCGCTCTCGCGCCATTGCGTGGGCCAGCTCCGGCCATTGGCTTCACCAGGAGCGACCGGCCGAGTTCAATGCGGTCGTCGATGCATGGCTGCGGGATATCGGCGTCGTCCTCGACGAGCCTGCTCAGGAGGACGCATGACGAAGCATCGCATCTATTCGGTCAGCGTCGCGAGCGTTTATCCGCATTATGTCGCCAAGGCGGAGAAGAAGGGGCGCACGAAGGCAGAGGTCGATCAAGTCATCTGCTGGCTGACCGGCCATGATCAAGCGACGCTGGACGAGCAACTGGCGACAAATGTGAATTTCGAGGATTTCTTCGCGCAAGCGCCGCAGATGAATCCGGCGCGATCGTTGATCACCGGCGTGATCTGCGGCGTCCGCGTGGAAGCCATTGAAGAGCCCACCATGCGGGAAATCCGCTATCTCGACAAACTGATCGACGAGCTCGCCAAGGGTCGGGCGATGGAGAAAATACTGCGAAGATAGCCACGCCGAAACTTGCTGGTGTCATGCGGCATCCGCGCGGTATTGGAATGCAGAAGAGTCAGATCGCAGGAGCGGAGCCGTGGACAAGATCCCCGCGCCGGTACGGAGATGATCCTGGAAGGCGACGTCAAGCTTTTCGAAGCCATGTTCAGCATGCGCGCCATGCGTCGTCTGAAGCCGGATCCGGTTCCAGAGGCGCTTGTCGAGCAGATCCTGCGCGCCGGTCAGGCCGCTCCGAATGGCGGCAACAGCCAGGATTGGGGTGTCCTCGTCGTCACGGATAGCACCGTGAAGGAGAAGGTTCAGGTCTATTATCAGCGCGCCTATGACGAGCTCGTGGCCAAGCACTATGCGGAGCGCCTGGCGCAGATGCCGGATGGTCCCGACCGAAACAAGCTGGCTCGCCAGATCGCTGCCGTCGCGCATTTGACCTACCACTTCCACGAAGTGCCGGTTTGGCTCGTGGCGTGTCTGAGGGTTGGCGCTCAAGGCGCGAACCCGATGAGCGGCGCCTCGATCTATCCCGCGGTCCAGAACATGCTCCTCGCGGCGCGGGCGCTTGGCCTTGGCTCGACGCTGACCACGCGGCACATGGTTTACGGCGCCGAAGTGGACGCCATCCTTGGTCTGCCGGAAGGCGTGAAGTCGTTCGCGATATTGCCGATCGGCTATCCCGAAGGCCGGTTCGGCCCGGTTTCACGCCAACCGCTGGACAAGTTCGCCCACCGTGAGGCCTGGGGGCAGCCGTTCACGACGCTGCCCGGGAAGTCATCGAACTGAATTCATTCCGGCTGCGGCGCGCGAGGTCCGCTTCCCACCCGTCGCGGACTATGAGAGACCGAACATCCTGGTCACATCGAATGGGAGAGGGCCGTGGAGAGGATCGCTGACTACAAGGGCGGGCTGCTCAACCATCTCGAGACGCTCTACCGCCCCGGTGACCGCGCGCTCGCCCTCGAGCTGGTCGAGGCGCTGGGCCTGACGGTGGTCGATACCGGCTTCGTCAACGAAACCGGTTCGACCTATCTCGCGGCGCATCCCAATGGCGATGACCAGGACCGGACCAACAACGTCATTCTCCTGTCCGAGATGTTGCCCAGCCAGGCCGAGATCGAGGCGAAGATCCGATCGCTCATCGCCGCCGATGCGGCCCTCACGGCGGCATTCGACAGCTATGCGGAAAAGGCGCGGAGCGATCCGTTCGGGACGCCGCATTTCGGCCTGCGCTATCCGTCGGAGGAAGCGCTGACGCCGGTGATCGATCGCTTGCGCAACCGCCTCAGTCCGGCGCTGAGCGCGCGCGTCTCGGTCAACGAGCTGCCGCCGCTCGAAGAGAAGGTCGAGGGCTTTCCCGACATCAAGCAGGTGTTCGTCTACACCGATGTGTTCGGTGTTGGTGGCGCCGCCTATGGCCAGCTGCTGGAACTGCAGGTCGAACGATAAGCGACGCGCACGGCGCGGGAGAGGGGCTGAGAGATGCGGGCATTGACCCTGGCGCTGACCGGCTTGGCGGTGACGGGCGCCGTCGCGGGCGTCGCCGCAAAGCTG